>Ga0208971_1000007_pt1 | contig 128678 bp, 103 predicted proteins | sample AOAMet1_18_M0_10_2_FD_188229 | JGI IMG/M metagenome (GOLD analysis project Ga0208971, IMG submission 188229) | Ammonia-oxidizing marine microbial communities from Monterey Bay, California, USA - CAN11_18_M0_10 (SPAdes) | ecosystem: Environmental > Aquatic > Marine > Intertidal zone | place...
CGACATCGACGTGGACGAAACCATGGGCAAAGGCAAACTCATTGACGAGATGTTCGGCGAGTGCTGCGAGGAGCACTACGTGCAGCCCACCTTCATCACGGATTACCCTGTCGAGATGTCCCCGCTCACCAAAGTGCACCGGGACAAGCCGGGCTACACCGAGCGCTTTGAGCTGTTCATCAATGGCACGGAGATCGCCAACGCCTACTCTGAGCTCAACGATCCCATTGACCAGCGTGAGCGCTTCGAGGAGCAAGTGGCGCTGTCGGAACGGGGCGATGATGAAGCCATGTTCATCGACCAGGACTTCCTGCGCGCCTTGGAATACGGCATGCCCCCAACCAGCGGTGTCGGCATTGGCATTGACCGGTTGGTGATGATGTTGACGGACCAGACCTCCATCCAAGAGGTGCTGTTCTTCCCGCAGATGAGGCCTGAAGTCTTTCGCACAGGACCAGATCTCGGCGCCCTCGAGGCCATGGGCATTCCTGCGGGATGGGCGCCCCATGTTGCAGCAGCAGGCTTCGATACCCCGCAATCCATTCAAGCGTCTAAGCCTGCAGCTCTGCGCGAAAAGCTCAACGGCTTCCGCAAAAAGAACAAGCTGGATTTGCCGGCCTTGCAGTTGGAGGAAGTTGAAGCTTGGACAGGCGCATGAACGCAGCGGTTCGGTTTGCATGCCTGGGTTTCTATGCCGCCGCCCTCATGTGGGCCGGTTGCGCATCGCCCGACCTTTCAAAGCCGGTAAAGGCCCCACTTATCGGAGCTTCGGACAGCACAACAGTGGTGCTTTCCAAGTTCTACAACAGCCAGAATTACCGAAAATGGTTGGGCCGATTGGCCCAGTCTGAAGGCTTGGGACCATTGAGGTTCGTTCAGGCATATGGCGCAGATTCAGCTGTGTTTGAGCAAGAGGTTTTGAGGGCCGGGGCCGTTGTTTTGACGGGAGGAGAGGACATCCATCCCGCCCGATATGGCCAGGCAGAAGACACCATCAGGTGCGGCCGAATCGATGTTGAACGGGACCGCGTCGAGCACCTTTTGCTGGATCGGGTTTTGGAGCTTGGTTTGCCTTGTTTGGGCGTTTGCAGGGGCCTTCAGGTCATGAACGTCCATGGTGGGGGCAGTTTGCACGCGCACCTTCCTGATGCCGGTTATGCCGGTCACAGGGGTGGATCTCCAGGTCAGACACGGGACACTTTACATGAGGTGCGCATCACCCATCCGTGGTTGTCAGGTCGGGTTGAATTCACCGAGGGTGAGGCGGGCCCGTTTGTGAGCCACCACCATCAAGGCATAGACCGCCTCTCCGATCAATATTGGGCTTGGGCCGAGGGCCCCGAAGGCCTGACCGAAGGGATTCGACACCGAGACACGCTGAAGGTGCCATTTTTGGTGGGCGTTCAATGGCATCCTGAACGGTCGCGTTCCGGTGAGCCTTTGTCCGATGGATTGGGGGTTGCTTTGTTGAAGGCGGACACGCCTTGATCAGAGCGGGTCACTGATCCAATGCGGCCAACCGCGGGCCGTCATCTGTTTCTTGTTGTGCCATTTCGGCAAGCAGCACGCGACAAGCCTCCTCAAAGGAAGCTTCAGCCTCTTCTTTGATGGGGGTTGACGGAGGGAAGTCCTCTCGAAGGTGGTCCACTTGTTTGCCATTCTTCCAAAAGCGAAAGCAGACGTGTGGACCAGTGGCCAGACCGGTGCTCCCCACATAACCGATCACATCGCCTTGACGGACTGCCTGTCCCTCTTTTACATTTCGCCGGCTCATGTGGAGGTACTGTGTGGTGTAGGTTCCGTTGTGGCGAATCTTCACGTATTTGCCATTGCCCTTGGTGTAGCTCGCTTTGGTGACGACGCCATCGCCTACCGCTACAATCTCCGTACCTCGCGGGGCGGCATAGTCTGTACCCAAGTGGGCCTTGACCTTTTTGAGAACCGGGTGAAACCGGCGTTTGTTGAACCGGCTCGAGATTCTAGAGAATGACACCGGTGCTTTTAGAAAGGCCTTGCGCAGACTGGCACCAGTTTCGTCGAAATAATCCATCCCCTCGCCCTGGTCAAAGGCAAAAGCGGGAAAGTTCCTTCCGCGGTGCAGGAATTCAGAGGCGACGATCCGGGGCAGTCCAGCGGGTTTCTCATTGACCCAGTCGCGCTCATATATGATGCGGAATTGGTCGCCAGGTTGGATGCGGCTAAAGTCGATGGTCCAAGCATACACCCCGGACATGGCGTAGGCCAGCGTGGTGGTGTGCCCAGCGTCTTCCAAACTTTGGTACAGACTCCCCCTGACTTCACCCTGAACATAACCGCGCCGGGTTTCTGAAGGATACCGTCCCCTTCGGGCCGTTTTTTCTCCCGTTAGCCCAAAAACCACATACTCGCGGTCATCAATTCCGTAGACAAATTGACGGGCGATGGAGTCCTTCGCAGAACGGAACAACCACCAGTCTCTTCCTTGGCGCATCCGCCGAACATCAAACAAGTCTCTGTGCTCGGTGGCAATGTGATGCAGCGTTGCATTGGAGACCCCAAAAGGAGACAAAATGTGTGACAGGCTTTGGCCAGAACGCACTTCGCCGTATTCGGTGATCCACGACATAGAGTCGCTGTTCAAGGCGAACTGTTCAGCCAGACTTTCTTCTGCTGTGAGCGGGGGCTTTGCCTCTACGGCAGAGCGGCCAAATGCCAGCAACGGACCATCTTCAGCATCTGCTTGCTGGCCACCACAGCCCGCCACCATAAAACCAATCCACAAAAGGAGGGTGGTGTTGATCGGGATGTTGTGTTTAGAGAGATACCGCATTGAGAAGAGCGCTGCAAACTTGACTCCCAGCTGTCCTTGAACGAAGGACAGCAGAAAAAGTTTTGCCTTTGCCGGCTTTTAACGCTTGTCCGGCGTCACTTGTGGCCCATGTTCTGCATCACCCACTTTTTGCCCCAGTCGGCGGTTTCTTGAGGGCTCCAGAGCTCAGGGAAGAAGATGAGCTTTTGAAAACGAGGAGGCAGGTATTTCTGCCAATTGGTTCCTCCAGTGGCGGCAATGTCAACGGGGTCTTTTTGCAAGTGTCGCACCGCACTGCGGTAGTGGGATAGAGGCCAGTGCACGTTGACCAGCTCGTCCAGTGCGCGGAGCGCTTCCCGGAGTTCAGGGGTCTGTTCCGACTCTGGGAGTTCCAGCCACTGGCGGCGAACGTTTGAGTGGAACCTTTCTTCGGCAAAGGCAATGATGCTGTTGCGGTATTTGGCCTCAAACTGTCTCAGGGTCAGGGTGGGTTTGCCCGTGGCCAATTCAGTGGCGCCCCTCCGCCAATAGAGCTCTTCAAACATGGGCTCTACGTCCTCAAAGCTGTGGCTCAATCGGCTTGGCCTCAATTCAATGTGGACCAGACTGTCCATGGAGGTGCAAGCCAATTCAATCAGGCGGTACTGCACACTTTGAAACCCACTTGAGGGAAGCAGTGACATCCTGAACTTCAGGAATTGCTGTCGGTCTAAACCGTCAACCATGACGTCAAAACTGTCTACAAGCACCTGGAAATAGCGGTTTACCCGCCGAACGCGCTCCAGCATTTCAACGCCAGACAATTGCTGTGAACTGTGCAACTGGTTCAGCTCGTGCAGGGAAAGCTTGAAATAAAGCTCTGTAGTCTGGTGGTAGATGATGAAGATTTCCTCGTCGGGAAACCGGGTGACAGGATGTTGCAGACTCAACAACGTATCGAGGTTGATGTAGTCCCAATAGGTAGGGAAATCCGCATGAAGCAGGCCGTCTAGGTAAGACACGAGGTCCTGACCCATTGCTGCATACTTGTCCCTCAATTGCTCGAGCCGGTCCAAAACGGCCGGGTCGAAGGTGTTGGCGTCGGGCATGGGCCCAATTTACTTCGGTTCTGGGCTTGTTGGCGTGACATTGTGAGAGATCAATTCCAAACGAACCGACCCTACGAGCAGTTCAGATTTCACCAAAACGGGAATGCGTCGCGGGTCTGCACTCACATAAACGGTCAAGTCGTCCTCGTCTTTCCATATGCGGCCCTCCTTTACCAAAGGCTTGAACAGCCAACAATTGAAACTGCCTGCCTTGACCTCGATGCGCTCTTCGCCCGTCTTACGGGCGCGAATCCTGTGGACTTTGCCGTCCACAAAAGTTGGGATTTCCAGGACATTGCCGATGTCCAATGTGTCCAAAGGAAGGTTTCGGGCAAAGTGAAACGCCGAAACCAGGTCTTGACAGAACTCGGGCAAGACCTGGAACCGTTCCTCGTCTTTTTCTTGGGTACATGCAATGCGGCGCATCGGGTCGAAGGTGATTTCTCTGTCCATTTTGTACCCGCCCTCTTTCACTTTTCGGATGAACCGGTGGGGAAACAATCCCTCTATGTCGACATGAGATTCGTAATGGTCGCGAACCTTGAACACCCAATCAAAAGCTCCGGTGCTCCGTCCTGTCCCCACAACGCGCAATGTGGGACGCCCACCATAAGACGGCCCGGGCTCGGTGCTCAAACGGGCTTCACCTGCTGCGATGAAGCCATAGCGAACCGTGTAGATGAGCTCCTCGCTTTGTGCAGGACGGAGGGACGCCATCGTGCGCAATGGGAGGTGGGGCAGGGAGGCGGCTGAATCGGCAGTGATGCGCTCTGGCCTCCAACTTTTGGTTGAAGCTGCTATGGAGTCCGGATGGGCCTCGGCCAGGGCGTTTTGCGCCAAAAGGGCAAACAAAAAAAAGGTCAGCACTGCACGCATGGCAGCACAATGTCAAAAATGGTGCCGAAAACAGCGGTCAGCGGGGACAATGGGCCACACACTTCAATTCCACGGCAATGGGTGTGGGCAATGCACCCACTTCAACGGTTGTTCTGCAAGGGCGCAGTGCGGGGTCCATCCCTTCAAAATGTGCGCGGTAGATGCGGTTGAAGGTGTGAAAATCGCGCTGCATATCGGTCAGAAACACCGTGATGTCCACCAGGTCTTCCCAACGCGCCCCTTCGGACTCGAGGATGGCGCGAACGTTGGCCAAAACCCCATTGGCTTGGGCCTCAAAGTCAAACGAGGTGAAGTTGCCGTTGTGGTCTTGTTTGAGCCCTGGAACCCCTTCGTCATGGGCGCCGCTTCCCGGTATCCGAGGTCCTACACCGCTCAAGAACAACAGGTCGCCCACGCGGCGGGTGAGGGGGTACAGGCCGACGGGCTTGGGTGCATTTGACATGATGGGGTCTTTTGTAGTTGAGGGCTTTAGCCGTGCATGGTTTCCCTGCGGCCATAATTCTGGATGACCTCTGCCTCATGGGCGAGAAAGGCGGTCCAGCGGGCGTCAACATCGACGCGCCCTCCGTATTGGCGGGCAAAACCGATGAAGGTGGTGTAGTGCTGTGCCTCACTGATCATGAGGTCGTGGTAAAACGTTCGAAGGTCCTGATCCTCAATGCGCTCAGAGAGCATGCGGAAGCGCTCACAACTGCGGGCTTCGATCATGGCAGCCAGCAGCAACCGGTCCACGAGCTGCTCCTCACGGCTCCCGCCTTTTTTGATAAAGGCGGCGAGGTCGTGGATATAGGGGTCCTTTCGCTCGTGGCCGAGTGTCCAGCCGCGGGCCTTGATCTTTTCGACCACCATCCCAAAGTGCTCCATCTCCTCCATGGCAATCCGGGTCAACTCTTCCACGAGGTCTGTCAGCTCTGGGTAGCGAACAATGGTCGAGATGGCGTTTGACGCGGCCTTCTGCTCGCACCAAGCGTGGTCTGTTAACACTTCTGAGATGTTGGACTCTACCAAGGCCACCCAACGCGGATCGGTGGGAAGCTTGAGGCCCAACATGACTTTTTCTGCCGCCTCTTTGCCCATGGTTCAGCTGTTCATCGCGTCCTCGATGGCCTCTGCATCGACCGGGATATCGCCCATCAAGTCGTCGAAGCCGTTGTCGCGTATGACAATGTCGTTTTCGAGCCGGATGCCCAGGCCTTCCTCTTGGATGTAGATGCCGGGCTCAACGGTAAAAATGTGACCGGCCCGAATGGGCTCGTGCCAAAGGCCTACGTCGTGGACGTCCAATCCGATAAAATGGGAGGTGCCGTGCATGAAGTATTTCTTGTAGGCCGGCCAGGCGGGATTTTGCTTGTCCACATCGTGCTGGTCAATCAGCCCCAAACCCAAAAGTTGTGCGGTCATGAGGTCCCCCACTTCCTTGTGGTATTCGTGCAAGCTCACTCCGGGACGCAGCAGTTTCATGGCATCGCGCATGACGCTTAATACGGCGTCATACACTTTGCGTTGTCGGTCGGTAAAGCGCCCTGAAACGGGCAAACAGCGTGTCATGTCGCTGGCGTAGTTTCCGTACTCTGCGCCCACGTCCATCAGGAGCACATCTCCCGCCTTGCATTCAGCACTGTTCTCGATGTAGTGCAACACACAGGCGTTGGCGCCACTGGCCACAATGGGGGTGTAGGCAAAGCCACGTGACCCTTTGCGGATGAACTCATGCAGGTATTCGGCTTCGACTTCAAATTCGGTGACGCCGGGCTTCACAAACTTCATCACACGGTTGAATCCGTCTCGGGTGATGTTGCAGGCATGGCGCATCCGCTCAATTTCTTCTTCCGACTTGATGCTGCGGAGACGGTGCAGGATGGGCGCGCTGCGCTCGATGCGCACATGGGGGTAGGTTTCAGTAAACCACTGGTTGAAGCGGGCTTCGCGGGTTTCCACCACGATTTTGGCCCGCGTATGCTCGTTTTGATGGAGGTAGCAACAACTGCATTCGGTGACCAGCCGTTGGAGGGTACGCTCGAGCAGTGACAACCATTGAACCTGTTTGACCCCAGTTTGCGCGGTGGCTTCTGCCTTGGTCAGTTTCGCGCCCTCCCAGATGGCAATCTCTGCACTTGTTTCGGTCACAAACAAGATCTCCCTGTCCGCGGGATTGTGGGCTTGGGGAAAGACCAAAAGCACCGTTTCTTCTTGGTCCACACCACACATGTGGAGCAGGTTGGAATCCTGTCGAAACGGAAGCGTACCGTCTGCGCCAGTGGGATAGGTGTCGTTTGAACTAAACAGGGCGAGGGCACCGGGCGCAAGGGCATCGGAAAAAGCCTTGCGGTTACGGATATAGTTCTCGGCGGAAAGGGGGGCGTAGCGCAACATGAACCCCGAAGTTAAGCAGCCTTACGGGCGCTCTAGCCTCAGGAGAGAACCGGTGGGCAGAACTTGCCCTGTTCCACTGCGCAGACACAACTCTCCGGCCTCCATTTTGGCGTTAGGAATAACCGCACGCCACATGTTTTCTAAAGCCGAGGGGCTGACGCCCGAATAGGTGTTCATGACCACGGCTCCTCCTGGCGCAACAAGCTTGGATGTCGCTGCAACGAGGCGGAGGACTTGATCTTCTAGTTTCCATTTTTCGCCTTTGGGTCCAAGGCCCCAAGAAGGAGGGTCCATGATAACAAGGTCATATTGGTTGCCGCGCCTTTGCTCTCGCTCAGAAAACTTGAGCGCATCTTCAACGCACCAACGGATGCCGTCTAGACCGCTCAATTCTTGGTTGGTTCGGGTCCAAGAGACCACCTGTTTGATGGCGTCAACATGGGTGACTTCTGCGCCAGCTGCCCGCCCGGCGAGGGACGCCCCACCCGTGTAGGCAAACAAATTGAGCATGCGCTTACCGGAACCCATGCGGCCGGCAATCCAGTCCCAATTGGCGCCCTGTTCGGGAAAGATCCCAACGTGCTTGAAGCGTGTCATTTCTAGAGAAAAACGCAGGCTGCTGCCATTTTCAAGGGGGTATTGAATCTCCCAAGTATCTGGAACGCTTTGGTGGGGCACCCATTGGCCTTTGGTGCGGCCAGTAGGGACGAATTCAGCGGCAGACATGCGCCGCCATTGCGCCTCGTCCATGCCCCGGTCCCATATCGCACGGGGCTCAGGTCGAATGAGTACCAGCTCGCCAAACCGCTCCAAACGAGCGCCACCACCGCAGTCGAGCAACTCATGGTCGTGCCATCGTTCTGGAAACCAACGGTGGAGTGGGGACGTACTGTTCATGGAAGAGGGGGAGGCGTCGGCTGACATTCAGGCGGGAAGTTCGCAATGCAAGCGTCACAACCTTTGTTTTGGGCCGTCGAATCGCAATAGCAAGGTGCGACCTTGCAGTAAATCGAGCATCTGAGATGGCCGGCACCCGGAAAGCAGGAGGAAAAAAAGGAGGCAAGCGCAAGCATGGCGCTGCCGGAAAGGGCCGTAAGAAGGGGCCTTCTAGTGGAGATTTTGGCCCAGCCTTGGCCGGAGGACAAAGGTTGAGCGGGGCCAGCAAGTATTTGGAGGACGTCATGGCGGTATTTCGGGGGCTTCCGGGCCAGCCCATGAACGCACGTCAGGTGGCGAGCACCATGGGGGTTTCCGACAAAGACATCCAGGAATTGCTGCATGTCCTCATGCGGCAAGAAGCAGGCAGGGGCAGACTCAAAGAGGTGGGCAAAGGGCGTTTCATGTTGCCCGAGGAGCAGGGCCAGAGAGACAACCGCCGCGGAAATCGCGGCAGGGATCACGCCCCTAAAACCGGTGACCGCAAAGCCGCTGTGCAAGGGACCATACAGATCACGGCCTACGGAAAGGGGTTCGTGAGTGTTCCAGGTCAGGCAGATGACATCATGGTGCCCAAGGGAAATACCGGCACCGCGTTTTGGGGGGACACGGTGGAATTGGGTTGGATGCGCAGGGGCCGGAAAGAAGTTCCCTACGTCTCGGAAGTGATCAAGAGGGCGCGGGATTTGTATGTGGTGATGCTGGATCACGTCAAGGATTACGCATTTGGGATTCCCACAGACAAACGCATGCACCGGGATTTTTTGGTGCCCGCTCGGTTCTTGAACGACGCACCTCAGGATGTGAAAGTAGCGGTGCGCTTGGTCGATTGGGCGTCACCAGACGACCCTCCCATTGCCGAAGTCGTCGAGGTACTTGGAGCGCCTGGGGTTCACGAAGCCGAGATGCACGCCATCTTGCTCGAATACGGTTTGCCGTACCATTTCCCCGAGGATGTTGAGGCCGAAGCAGCTGCGATTCCACAAGAGCTGCCCGCTTCGGAAGTGGCCCGCCGAAAGGACTTTCGTAAGGTCACCACCTTTACCATCGACCCGGAAGATGCCAAGGATTTCGATGATGCGCTGAGCGTCCAAACCCTCAAAAATGGAAACCTTGAAGTGGGGGTGCACATTGCGGACGTCAGCCATTACGTGCGTCCGGGAAGCCGCATCGAAGAGGAAGCCGTAGAGCGTGCCACAAGTGTTTACCTCGTAGACAGGACCATTCCCATGCTCCCAGAGGTGCTCTCCAACAACCTGTGTTCATTGCGGCCCAATGAAGACCGTTTTGCTTTTAGTGCTGTTTTTGAACTCGATGCGAGCGGAGAGGTGGTCAAGGAGTGGTTTGGTCGAACCGTGATCCACTCGGACCGCAGGTTCACCTATGCCGAAGCCCAAGAGCGGCTGGAAACCGGACAGGGAGACCTTGCAGACGAAGTGAAGCAACTTCAAGAACTGGCCCTCCAGATGCGCGCCCGGCGCTACAAGGCAGGGGCGATCGATTTCGATACCGAGGAGGTGCGTTTTCGGCTCGACAAAGACGGAAAGCCCATCGAGGTGCTCATCAAACGGATGTTGGACGCCAACCGGCTCATCGAAGACTACATGCTGCTGGCCAATGTGCGGGTGGCCAAGTGGATTGCAGGGTGCAAAGGGAACCGCCAACCTGGTGGAGTCTACCGAGTCCATGATTCACCCGACCCCACCAAGCTCAAGTCCCTCCGGATGTTCGTGGCTCAATTTGGCTACAAAATGCCCGATACTGAGCCTGGCAATGCGCACAAAGCCATCAGCCAGCTGCTCAAAATGGCCGATGGCAAGCCCGAGGAACGCATCATCAAACAAATGGCCATTCGATCCATGGCCAAGGCCGAATACAGCACCGACAACATCGGCCATTACGGCTTGGCATTTGAACACTACACGCACTTCACTTCTCCAATTCGGCGCTATCCCGATATGCTGGTGCACCGCAGTTTGCAGCATTATTTAGAGGGAGGAGCCTCCATTGATACGGGCACTTTGGACGGACCGTGTGCCCACAGCAGTGAGCGCGAGAAGCGCGCGGCAGATGCTGAACGTGCAAGCATTAAGTACAAGCAAGTGGAGTTTATGGGGACCCAATTGGGGGCGGAATTCACAGGGGTGGTGAATGGTTTGTCGTCCAAAGCGGTGTACATCGAGCTGGAGGGCAACAAGTGCGAAGGCTATGTGGACATCAAGGGCATTTCGACAGATCGATTTTCGATCGACCCCGATCGGCAATGCCTGGTGGGACTGCATACCGGACAGCTCATCCAAATGGGCCAAGAAGTCAGAATTCAGGTGGTGCGTGCCGATATGCAGCGCAGAGAGTTGGAGTTTGACTGGCTCGGCACAGTTTGACATTTGACCAGCGGTCAATGCGTATTTTTGCGCCACCGCCAATGGCGGTTCATGCGCTCTTAGCTCAGTTGGTTAGAGCAGGGGACTCATAATCCCTGGGTCGCGGGTTCAAGTCCTGCAGGGCGCACTTTTAGGCCGACTCAGATTAGTTGGCTGAGCAAAAGGATGAGATCCGTCGTCGAGATGAGGCCATCTCCGTTGAGATCATACATGACATTTTCCTTGGTGACAGGCTGCATGAAGTTGGCCAATAATTGAAGGAGGTCGCTCATTGTCATGGCGTGTGAGATTGAGAGTAGAATGTCAAAGGGAGCCCGAGCAATGTGCCGGAGATCCATTGTTTATCTGTGACGCAAAGATACACATTATTCGACAAGTAATATATAATAACACACAAAATGGTGTTTTTAATCGCTTGATAAAGGGGGTTGTCGAGGCAGAATCACTGCCTAAACGCGGTGGCAGTGCAAAAGACTTGCCTATCTTTGTGCCCCGTTTCCGGGCAATTAGCTCAGTTGGTTCAGAGCGTTCGCCTCACACGCGAGAGGTCACTGGTTCGAGCCCAGTATTGCCCACCCCGCCCAAGGGGCCTTACCCCAATGAGGCCCCGGCCCCGCTCCCACTCGGACGCGGGGCTTTTTTCTGCAGCTTCGCAGTGGGCGATGTTTCTTTGTCAAACGGCCCCGTAGTTCAACGGATAGAATAAGCGTTTCCTAAACGTTTGATCCAGGTTCGATTCCTGGCGGGGCTGCTACGGCATCGTGCCAAAGTGCCCATCAAACGAGGCCACATTGACAAACACTTCCAATACGACCCCCCGCCTTGATGGTTCTTGGCGCCGGTTGCTGAGCGGTTCGGGAACGGTGTTGCTCATCAAAATCTTGGGCGCTTTTGGAGGGTTTCTTTTCTCCTTACTGGTCGCCCGAAAGTTCGGAGATGCGGCATTGGGCCGGGCTGAGCTGTTTGTTTTGGCCATCACAGTTGGCGCCACATTGCTCCGTGGCGGGTTTGAGGGGGCTGTGGTCAAACTCTTTGGAGGGTGGTCTTCGGAGGGTGCGCATGGAAGGATCATTCGGCGCTTCTTACAATGGACAAAGCCCTTGCTCCTCATGGCTGCTGCTGTGACCGTTTGGGGGTTCATCATGCCAGGTTCCAAATGGGGCATCACCATGGACAGTCGATTGGGCCTGGCCATCGGGTCCTGGATCTTAATTGGTTGGGCCGGTGAAGCACTCCGGGGCACGGGCCGCGTGGCTTGGTATGCCTTGCTTCAACCAGGTTGGTGGATGTTGATGGGGGCCGTTTTGATCGTGCTGTTGGGTTGGCAGCCCACCCAAGTGCTTTCCATTACCGCGCTGGCACTGGCGATTTTTGGCATGGCCAGCGCCGTGACCTTGTTTCGACGGTCTGCAAGATTGGATGAAGCAGCCCCCTTGGCCCATGAAAAAAACCAGGATGGTGCCGTGTTGCGCAGGTTGGCGCTACCGATTTGGATGGGAAGCATGCTGCACTTGGTTTTGAGTTGGGCCGACACCGCAATGTTGGCCGCTTGGATGGACGAGGCGGCAGTGGCACACTACAGGGCAGCTTTCCGATTGGCCGCATTGTTGACCTTCACGCAATTCGCGGTGAACGCGCTTGGGGCGCCCACTTTTGGGGCCTTGCACGCTTCCGGTGATCGCGAAGGGTTGCGCAGAACCGTGCACCGCATCGGTTGGATGAACACGGCTGTGGCCCTTCCTGGCCTGTTGTTTCTGGCGGTGTTGGGCCCTTGGTTGCTCGGGTTTTGGGGCGCGGCTTTTTCAACCCCTCAGGTATACAGCGCCTTGCTCATACTGCTGGCCGGACAGTGTTTCAATGCGTTGTGCGGACCTGTGATGTACCTGCTCAATATGACCGATGGTGAGAAAGCAGGTCTGGTCATCTTGGCCGTCTCTGCAGTGGCACAATTGAGCGCTGCTCTGTTCTTGGTCCCGGCATTTGGGATTGTCGGCGGAGCGGCATCGGCTGCATTGGGAATGTTGTTTTGGAATGGTTTGGGCGTGTGGTACATCCGCCGCAAGCATGGCTTTATCATGGTTTCTTTGCTCAACGGATGGTGGAGACGAAGCTGAACTTCTTTCTGATCGGCGCCCCCAAGGCGGGGACGACCTTGATTCATGAGCGCCTTTCGAGGCACCCTCAGGTATTCTTGAGCCCCATCAAGGAGCCCAACCACTTCTCAACGGATATTGACACATCTCGGTTTTCCAAGTCTTTCAAGGCCAACACGCCAGATGACTTGAACCGGTACTTCATCCAAAAACCGCTGGCTTCCCGACAGGTGGCTTTTGTGCGGGATGCGGGCCAATATGCCTCACTTTTTGAAGGAGCAACCCCGGCCCACAGCGTGGTTGGAGAGTGCAGTACATCTTATTTGAACTCATTGGATGCGCCGGCAAACATTGCTGCAGCGCACCCTCAGGCGCGCATCCTTATTGCGCTGCGAAACCCCATTGAACGGCTGTTTTCGCATTGGCAAATGGCCCGTAAATACGGTTACACAGACCAGTCCCTGATGGCAGCAGTGTCTGCCGATCAGGCTCATCCCAACCCGGGTTGGGGAAGCAGCGAGCTCTTTGTAGAATCCGGTGTGTATGCGCAAGCCATAGGTCGCTGGCGCCATCATTTTCCGGAGCACAGCGTCAAAGTGGTGTTCAACGACCACCTTAACGACGGGGAGACTTGGGCGGACCTTGCCGATTGGTTGGAACTGGAGGGGGCCATACCAGAAGCGCCACCAGCGTCCGGCAACCGCGCTGGGCGTGCCCGGTTCGAAGGCGTCAACCATTGGTTGACCCACAATGGCGTCAAGGCGGCGGCTTCACGGTGGTTGCCCAAGGGGTTGAAAAGCGCACTTGGACGGCGGTGGTATACTTCGGAAGGCTTGCCACGGTTGACCGAGGAGGACAGGGCAGCGCTCTATCCTTTGTTTGCCGAAGACATCGCGGAGGTAGAGAAAATGCTGGGCATTGACCTCACGCGGTGGCGTCCGAATGTAGGGGGATAACAAGCAAAGGGACCCTGCGGTTTTGATTTTGAGTCAAGGCGCAATGAGGGGCACAATTGACGGTGATATGTGACGCTGCTGCATCGTATATTCGCGGACCGATTCAGCAGAGGGTCATTAGCTCAGCTGGTTCAGAGCGCTGCCTTGACAGGGCAGAGGTCACTGGTTCGAGTCCAGTATGACCCACCAAAAAACCCGGCTTTCGAGCTGGGTTTTTTTTGTTTTGTAGATGCCGTGCGCAAAATCCCCCCTTCAGGGGAGGGCGCAGGTGAATGACTTGAACGAGCTTGCAACATGGATCTGAAGCGACTCAGTGATCTGGCTGCCAGCGAACGGGGCACCCTCACCAGAATTGACGCCCCAGAAGGGATGTTGGCTTTGATGGAGATGGGCTGTACCGTTGGGGAGGACATTGAGGTCAGACACATTGCCCCTCTCGGTGATCCCATGGCGGTTTCAGCCGGAGGACATGTGGTGGCATTGCGCCGGGAACAAGCCGATCAGATGTGGGTCAAGCCCATCAACTGAGGCCCGCATAGGTCAGCCAAGCGGCGAGGTAAGCCACCACAGTCATGCCTAAGGCCTGCAATGCGGCCATGTTCCAGCTCCCCAGCTCTTGGCGTACAATGGCAATTGTGGAGATGCACTGCATGGCCAGCATATAGAACACGATGAGCGACATGGCGGTCGCAGCGCCCAATACTGGACGTCCTGTTTTGGGGTTGATTTCCTTGCCCAAACGCGCCTTCAATTGTCCGATGCCTTCATCACTGTCAGGCGCTGCATAGAGGGTCGCCATGGTGCCCACAAAGACCTCACGCGCGGCAAAAGAGGCGATGAGGGCGACACCCATGCGGCCGTCATATCCCAAGGGCGCAATGACAGGCTCGATAAAGTCTCCCATCCGCCCGGACCACGAAGCGCCCATGCGGTCTGCCTGCCAGTCGCGTTCGGCTTGCGTCAGCTGCGCTGGAGTGGCCCCAGAAGTCGTGAGCATTTCGATGCGGTCCGCATAGTTGGCATCGGTGGATTCAAACCCACCGGGCGCGGTATTGGACAGCACCCACAAAATGATGGAAACCATCACGATGACCTTTCCTGCACCTTCCACAAATCCCCGCGCTTGCATCCAAACCTGTTCGAGCGTGCGCTTCAAGGAGGGCACCCTGTATGGCGGCCACTCTTGCAGGAACTGGGTCGGGGCAGATTTGGGAATGCCCTTGTGTAGGACCCACGCCAAAAGAAGCCCAGCAAGCAATCCCGCGGCATAGATACAGAAGAGAAAGACGCCTTGAAGGTTGAGCAATCCACCGGGACCCCACGGTTGTGACGGCACCACAAATCCAATGAGGAAGAGGTATACAGGCAGCCTTGCAGAACAGGTCATCCAGGGGGTGATGAGGATGGTCAGCAAGCGCTCGCGTTTGCCTGGAATGGTGCGTGCGCCAAGGATGGCCGGGATGGCACAGGCAAAACCACCCAAAAGAGGAATCGCGGATCGTCCATCCAGTCCGAGGCTGCGCAACCAGCGGTCGTTCATAAACGAGACCCGCGTCATGTATCCGCTCTCTTCCAATGCGGCCACAGCCCCGAACAAGAGGGCAATCTGTGGCACAAAAATCACCACGCCACCCAGTCCGGCCAGGAGACCATCTACGATGAGGTCCGTCCACCATCCGGCGGGCAATGCCTCACGGCAAGCACCCATCAGCCAACCCATGCCACCATCGATCAGGTCCATGGGCCAAGTCGCCCAAGCGTAAACCGCCTGAAAGATCAAAAAGAACACCCCCAACAAAATGAGCGGTCCTGCCACCCTGTGGGTGAGCAAGCGGTCGATCCGTGCACTGATGCTCCGGCTCGCCGGCGGGTTTTGGCCGAGGGCCAATGTGGCAATTTCGCGGACTTGCCTGCTGCGGTGCCCAGCCTCGCCCAACTGCAGTTCTGCAGCACCGCATCCGGTATCGGAACGGACGGCTGCCAAGGTGATTTTTGAGGCGGCATCGAGCCAGTCTGGCGTGTCGTCTGCGGTGACCAAGAGGTCCATTCCCGAGGGGCTGACATTGGGCAGTGCAGCTTCCAGAGCTGTGAGATCGACACGGGATCGCCACCCCGCGGAATTGTCGGCTTCAGGTCTTCCGCTGCTCGGTGTAATGCGTCCTTCGGACAGCATTTGCTTCAGCGCTTTTGTGCCTTTGCCATTCAAGGCGTGCACGGGGATTACGGGACATCCCAAGGCTGTCTCCAAGGCGGACTTAGACCAACTCGTTGGAGCGGTTTCATTGACCACAACGACAGACGGCAGTCCCAAATCGAGAACCTGCAGCGTGAGGTAGAGGTTGCGCTTGAGGTTGGCGGCGTCCATCACCACAACGAGACCATCGGGCCGGTAGGTATGGTTCGGGTCGAACAGCGCATCGCGCGTGACGGCTTCGTCGGGCGCTTTAGGATGAAGGCTGTATGTTCCCGGCAGGTCGATGAGGTCCACGGCGGCGTCCATCCCACCCTTTGTGCGGAGCCTCGCCATGATGGGATCTACCGTGACGCCAGGAAGGTTGGCCACTTTTGCCCGCGACCCAGTGAGGGTGTTAAACAGGGATGTTTTCCCGCAGTTGGGATTTCCGACGAGGGCATATTTCATCGGGCAATCCACAATTCAGGGTTGAGGGGAGCGCTTCCACCGGCGTCCCAGACTTCGAAATGCGCCCGGTGCCCGGTACCCAAATCGAGTACGGTGCCGATGCGCTGACCTGTGCGGATGTCTTGTCCGTCCTCCACGGAGACCTGCGCAAGGTTGGCGTAGACCGTGCGGTGAGATCCATGGTCCACCATGACCGCCATTCCGCCTCCGGGAATGCCGATGACATTGGAGACGCGGCCGCTGAATACAGCAGAAACTGCAGCGCCTGCGGAAGTTGCAATGTCCACACCGCGCCGCTCAATTTTGATGCCGGGAAGGGTGGGGTGGTTATGTGTGCCAAACCGCCCAGTGATGACACCTTCGGCCACAGGCCAGGGCAACTTCCCTTTGTTGGCTTGAAATTCGGCCCCGATGATTTGACCTTCAGGCGTGGCCGCAAATCCCGCCTCCGAAGACGACGAGCGGTTGGCGGCGGCAATCAGGCGGTCAATGGCCTTTCCGAGTTCTGCGCGCCGCGCTTCTTCTGTCGCGAGTTGATCCTTGAGGCGGCGCTCTTGAGACCGCAGTTCAGAAAGAAGGGACTCTTGGCGGCGCGCACCGCTCTTGGCTTCATCGCGCGCGGACCGCAGTTCGGACTCTACCCCAACCAAGGCCGCCCGCTCTTGTCTGAGCCCGTTGAGCTCTTCCCTGAGGGCCGCGGTGGAACTTGCAATGCGCTCGGCCTGCTGCTTCCGGGTGCGTCCGTACTCTTCAATGAGAAGGAGCCGTCGGAAAGCTTGGGCCGTGTTTTCAGCGTCGAGCAGCATTCCCCACAGGGCGTCTCCCCGTTCCAAGCGCGCGGCCACACGGATCATTTCGGCGTACTCTTCTTTGAGGGCTTTCAGTTGGCCGTCTGCCCCCTCTACGCGGGTCTTGCGGTTGTCCAGTCGGCGTTCCGCATCCCTGCGCTCCTGCCGGAGGTTGGACAGCAACTTCTGTCTCAGGTTGAGCTCCTCTTTGAGCAATGAAAGTTCTTGGGTCGTGCGCTGCTGATCGTCACGGGCGTCTTCAATCAGGGCTTGAGTTGCAGCAATGCGGGCCGATATCGCATTGCGTTCGGCTTCCAATTCCGACTTTTTATTGCCTTGGGCCCAAGCCGTCCCCACCAGGGTGAGCGCGACCATGAGCAGCAACGGCTGAGATGCCATCCTAAGGAAGCGCTCAAAGTCCATCCCTGCGCTCGACTTCTTCTGGAATGGAAAAGGGCATGGGGTATGGTTTGCCATACCGGGCCTTCAAAATTTCAATGCTGAAGCTGTGTGTCACTTCGGGTGAGGCGATGGTTAAGCCTGTGCGGTGCGGAATCCAACCGCCTGCTTCGGGCTCGAATCCGCCATGGCTGATTTCAATAGAACGTCCGTTGAACAGGTCGTCAAACCGCGTCCTGGTCAGTTGATATCCCAAGCCATCAAACCAATACCGTTTCACAAGCAGGTCCTCGTCATCGGACCGGCTGAGCACCCGCTCCTGAACTTCAATGGAGGCTTCAAAAGAAAGGCTGTCATTGGGGTTGATTTCCTTCTCTTTGACGCCGACAAGGCGCCGCACCCGTCGCTTGTATTTGTTGATCAACAGGTGCTCTCGGCCATCTACCTTGGAGACGTATTTGCTCTCCTCATCCAACAGGTTGATGCCCTCCCCACAGAGGATGTGTTGGGCCATCTCGTAGGTCAATGAGGTGCCAAGAAGGCTGTCAAACGCAGCATAGCCTCCGACATACCCAAACCGGTTTCCGGGCACTTTCGAAAGGAAAAAGACGGAGTCTTGGGTCAACAGGATGCGGGCGGCTTCCACCCCGAGTGCGGGTGTAATGCTCAACCAAATGGCCGAATCGCGACACAAGCGGGCATTGACTTTGAATGCGCTGGATTCTCCATTGAGGTCCGCTTCAACTTGCAACTTCATGCCGGCCCACTCAGGTTTGGCCAGCGTCGCCAAGTGCTTGCGCACGATGCCAGTAGCACTTTCTGAGCGAATGGGCTTGCCTTTTTCAAGCCGCCGCATGTTGGTGCATCCGGCGATCAACAGGACTGAAAACAACAACAGCAGACTCCTCATTCGGCGTTGAGTTTGGGGCCGATGGCCTCTTCGTTGCCTCCTGCTGCGATCGCAGCTTGCCATTTTTCGCGGGCCTCCTCCGAGCGTCCCAACGCCTTCAGGATGTCACCAGCGTGCTCCAGAACCGTAGCAGAGGGGCGCTCACCTTCGTGAAAAAGGGCCAACTCAATCCAGGTCAACGCCTCTTCGAAATCGCCTGCGACATAGAGGGTCCAGGCGTAGGTGTCTTCGAAGTTGGCATCTCCAGGAGCCAGGGCCACTACCCTTGCCGCCAATTCCACCGCTAGATCGGTCCTGGCTTGGCGCAAAGCCAGGTAGTAAGCGTAATTGTTGAGGGCGAGGATGTTTTGCGGATGGGCTTCTATGGCCCGGTCAAACCAGCTATCGGAGGCTTGATGGTCGCCCTTGTCGTGGGCAATTTGGGCGAGCATCACGAGCACGTCAGACTCAAATTCGGGCCGGTCCACAATGAGGTTTCGCGCCACTTTGAGTTCGCGCTCAGCAGCCTTGTCGTCTCCGAGCTCCATGAATGCCATGCCTCGGAAATAGGGAAACACAGGAAGGCTGGGGAACAGTCCACCTGCCGACTCAGCAAAGCCGCTGAGGCGGGACCATTCTTTGGCGCCGATGGCCAATTGACAGGCTTCAAGCCAGCGGTCCGCTGAATTCGGGTCGCGGTCCAAGGCTTCGCTCAAAGCATCCAAGGCTTCTAGATTGCGCCCTTGGATTTCGTACAATGCGGCCTGCAATTCAAAGGGCGGAGCGGCATTGGGATAGGCTTCGAGCAGAAGGTCCACGAGCTGCTGGGCTTCAGTTTGGAGGTCTGTTTGTAGCTCAGCCAATTCGATGTAGGTCCATGCGATGTCGGCTTTTTCTGAGAGGGGAACGTCATCAGAAGCAAAAGCAGACCGGACATGCCCGCGGGCGGCCCCTGTTTCACCTTTGGTGGTAAGCAAGTGGGCCCACTCCAGATGCAAGCGTCCATTTCCAGTCCGATTCAGTGCGGAGCGCAGGACTTCTTCGGCCTCAGCCTCTCGGCCCAACGAAGTCAAAATCCGCGCACGCTGCAGCGGCGCTTCTACCAATTCTGGAAAGTCCCTTTCCAAGTTTACCAGGTCTTCAATCGCCTCTTCTATGTCGCCACTGGCCAAGTGAAGGCGGTGGCGCTCAGAATGCCATTCTGGATCAGGTCCCCACTCTTTTTCAAGCACATCTACCACTTCTGCAGCTTGATCGTAGCGTCCTTCGGCACTGCGGAGGTCCAGCAACATCATGGCGGCCACATCGTCTTCTGGCTTGTGGATGAGCAACCACTCCAATGCGGCATCGGCCTCATCATTGCGCCCCAACTCTAGGGCGATTTCTGCAAATTCCCGGTAATACCAGGGGTTGTTGTCGTCCAATGCAACGGCGCGTTCCACAGCGCTCATGGCGGCGGTCCATTGGCCTTGCAAGCGTTCAATGCGCGCCAGTTCAAAGTGCACCACAGCGGACTCTGGATCGGCATCTAGACAGGCCAGCAGGGCCTCTCTCGCGCCAGATTGGTCGCCTTTTACCTTGGCCACTTGGGCCTTGTAATAGGCCGAATGAAATGCACCATCAACCGCACCGAGTCCTTCGGAAGAGCTGCTGCTGGTCTTGCCCAGCGTCCCGCAGCCCCCCAAGGCAGCGGCCAGCACCAAGCCAAGGCACCAGTGGTATGGAGAGCGTTTTGTCATGTGGATTCAGAGTAGTCGCCCAAACTGATGTCTTCCGCTTTTCTAACGATGCGCACATGGTTGCCGACCATAGATCCGGCCAGACGGGCGCCCTCTATGTGAGAATGCCCACCAACGAGGCAGTCGCGAAGCACGCTGCCCTCCACACAAGAATGCGGCCCTATCGTGACCCGTGGTCCAATCACGGCATTGCGGATGATGGCGCCTTCTTGGATGATGCACGGGGGTACGATCACGCTGTTCTCAACCGTGGCGTCAGGAGAGGTGGTGGCCTGGTCTCCGAGGAATTCGAGCATCCTGCCATTGGTTTCGACTGTGGCGTGTCGGTTGCCACAATCCATCCAGTCGTCCACTTCACCCGGCATGAATCGCGCGCCCTGTTCGGTGAGCGCCCTAAAGGCATCGGGCAACTGAAACTCGCCACCCTTGCGCATGTCGTTGTCGATCAGAAAGTCAATTTCTCGGCGCAATGCAGCGCCATCCCGGAAGTGGTAGATGCCGATCATGGCCAAGTCTGAAACGGGGGTTTCGGGCTTTTCTGCATATTCCACAATGGCACCAGATCCGTCGAGTACGACCACCCCAAATTGACGGGGGTCTTCGATTCTCTTCACAAACAGGTGGCCGTCTGCTTCCGCATTGAGTTGGAAATCTGCCCGAAACAGCGTGTCGGCAAAGGCAACGACAGTTTCACCTTCGAGCAATTCCTTGGCGCACCAGACCGCATGGGCTGTGCCCAAAGGCTGGTCTTGATGACGGATGTGGCCCTTGGCGCCCAGCTTGGCTGCAAGGGCGAGCAAATCGGCTTCCACGGCCTCACCAAAGTCGCCGATGACAAACGCAATGTTGTCAAATGGCCTCGGACTCATCGCAGCCAAGTCCTCTACCAGGTGCTGTACGATGGGCTTTCCAGCAACGTGCACCAGCGGTTTGGGCACGGTCAGGGTATGGGGACGCAGCCGGCTTCCCCGGCCGGCCATGGGTATGATGAGGTTCATGAGGTTCCGGTGTGGCCAAATCCACCCGCGCCCCGATCGGAGACGGCGAGTTCAGCGGTGTTTTCAACGGTCGCCCACTCCACACGGGTGTAGGGGGCGACTACAAGTTGGGCAATGCGCTCGCCTGGTTCAATGGTAAATGCCGATTGTCCGAGGTTGACGAGCAACACCCCAATTTCACCCCGATAATCGGCGTCGATTGTGCCAGGCGCGTTGAGCACAGTGAGTCCGTGCTTGTAAGCCAGTCCGCTCCGGGGCCTCACCTGCGCTTCATGTCCTTTGGGCAACTCGATGTGCAAGCCGGTCGGCACGAGTGTTCTCGCTCCTGGCTCAAGGACTTCGGGGGCTTCCAGTCGGGCGCGCAGGTCCATTCCTGCGCTCATTGGAGTCGCATATTCTGGCAATGCTGCGCCTCCCGTTCGGGCAATCCGAACCTTCAATGGTGTCGATGCGCTCATCGCCCTGGAAATTCTGGTTTGCGCTTTTCGAGGAAGGCGGCAACGCCTTCTTTGAAGTCCTCATTGGCGAAGCAGCGACCGAATTGGTCAATCTCCACTTCATAGCCCTCGGGTGAGCCACTGGCTTGGACCGCATGGATGGCGGCTTGAATGGCTTTCGGACTATTGGCAGCGAGGGTGCCCGCCATGTTGAGGGCCTCCTCTAACAGCGTTTCGCGTTCGACGACTTTGCTGACAAGTCCATTGGCCAAGGCTTCCTCGGCCTTGATCATGCGCGCCGAGAGGATCATTTCCATGGCACGACCCCGTCCTATGATGCGGGACAAACGCTGGGTACCACCATATCCTGGAATGAGGCCAAGGGTAACTTCTGGCAGGCCCATGCGCGCATTGCCCGAGGCGATTCTAACATGGCAAGAGAGGGCAAGCTCTAAGCCACCGCCGAGTGCAAACCCACCAACAGCAGCGACGAAAGGCTTGGCAGAAAGGGCAATCGCGTCAAACAACATTCGCTGTCCGCGCTCGGCGAGTTCACGCCCTTCGGTGCTGTTGAAATGGGCGAACTCTTTGATATCGGCGCCTGCAACGAAGGCTTTTTCACCAGAACCCGTGAGCACAATACAGCGGACTTCATCGCGCTGCTGCACCTCTTCTACCATTTTTCCCAAGGCGGCAATGAGCGCACCATTGAGGGCATTGAGCTGCTTCGGTCGGTTGAGGGTCCAGCAGGCGACGTGGCCGTGCAGAACCTCTGTGACGAGGGCGGTTTCGGACATGGCCCGAAATTAGGCAATAGAACCCCCTCCGGCCGCCTGAAGTCTGCGGGTTACTCCATGGTTTGGAGTGGACCACAAAACATCGGAAACACCGGACTCAACAACCCGCCCCTGATCCATGACCAAGGTGTGGTCGCACAGGTATCGGACGACCCCCAAATCGTGGCTAATGAACAACAGCGCCAGCCCCCGCTCCTCCTTGAGTTTGACCAGCAAATTGAGGACTTGCGCTTGGACACTGACGTCCAAAGCCGCCACGGCTTCATCGCAGATGAGCAGTTGCGGATTGGCGGCCAGCGCACGTGCGATCACAATGCGCTGTCTTTGTCCACCCGAAAATGCATCGGGCCTGCGGTCGAGTGCTTCTTCTTCGAGGCCCACAGAAGTGATGAGTTGGCGGGCTTCATGCTCTGCACTGGCGCGGTCGTGTCCCCACCTCACCAATACTTCACGGATGGCGGCACCGACTGTCCGGGTGGGATTGAGCGCGGCACGTGGATCTTGGAAGACCAGCCCGACATTGGAACGAATGTGTTGCAACTGGTCCGGAGCAAGGCCTTCAACAGACCGGCCACCAATGCGAATTGTGCCTTGGTCCAACCGGTGCAGCCCCAAAATGGCACGGGCCAACGTGGTCTTGCCGCAGCCGCTGCCCCCGACCACGCCCAAAGTGCCGCCGCGCGCCAACCGCAGGCTGACGTCGGCCATGGCCGGAACGGTGCTGCCAGCATAGCTTTTCCAAGCCCCATCGACTTCGAGCAATACGGGCTGGTCGGCGTCGGGCATGGTGATTTGGCCGGGCTCTTGAACACTTGGGGCGCCCCCGTCGAGGAAGTCAGCAAGGACAGGCAATGGGCTTGGCCGGCCTTTTTTGGGCACCCGACAGGCCAATAGCCCGCGGGTGTAGGGATGCTGAGCATCTGCCAGTATTTGTTCGACGCGACCCTGCTCTACCACCCGCCCATGGCGCAACACAGCGACGTGGTCCGCTGCGCGCTCCACCACTTCCATATCGTGGGTGACCAGCACCAGAGCCAGGCCCCGCTTGCGTTGGATCTCGGAAAGCAAGTCGAGCAATTCCGCGCGCAGCGTGCTGTCAAGAGCGGTGGTCGGTTCGTCGGCCAGGATGAGGTCCGGGTCGTTGGCCAGTGCCATGGCGATCAGGACCCGTTGCTTTTGACCTCCGGACAGGGCGTGGGGGTATGCGGACCATGCGCGCGACAGGTCCGGCATTTGCACTTCTTCGAACAGCGCCATCACGCGCTCCTTGGCTTGACGCGCATCCGAGCCGCTGTGCCTTCGAATGACTTCCGCAATCTGCTGGCCGCAACGCATGGTCGGGTCCAAACTGGTCATGGGTTCTTGAAACACCATGGTTACGCCATGTCCTCTGGGTATGGCGGAGGTCTGCCTGCTGTCACTTTGGGCCCAAATGCCACCGAGGCCCATCACCTCACCGTGGGTCAACCGCCCCCCCGAAGGCAGCAAGCCGAGCGCAGCCATGCAACACATGGTCTTGCCCGAGCCACTTTCTCCCACCAATGCCAAGGTCCCCCCCGCAGCGACTTCCAAATTGATGTCGTGGAGGACGGGTTTGTCTCCGATTGACACGGAGACATTTGCCCAACGAAGGGCCACTTTGGGTGAAGCGTTAGAGGGTGCCACGCAGGGACTGCTCCCGTTCTATGGCTTCGAACAGCGCCTTAAAGTTGCCCTTGCCAAAGCTTTGAGCACCCTTGCGCTGAATGATTTCGAAGAACATGGTGGGCCGGTCTACGACAGGCTTCGTAAAAATCTGCAGCAAGTAACCTTCGTCGTCGCGGTCGATGAGAATGCCGAGATCGCTCAAAGGGGCGAGGTCTTCGTCGATTTCTCCCACCCGGTCCAGCACGGTTTCATAGTACGAACTCGGAACTTGAAGGAACTCAATGCCCCTCCGCTGCAACTCTGTTACCGTTTCGATGATGTTGTCCGTAGCAACAGCAATGTGTTGGACACCAGCACCTTGGTAAAAGTCGATGTACTCTTCGATCTGGGATTTTTTGCGGCCTTCGGCAGGCTCGTTGATGGGAAACTTGATGCGGCCATTTCCATTGCTCATCACCTTGGACATCAGGGCGGTGTATTCGGTGGAAATGTCCTTGTCGTCGAAAGAAACGAGCTGGGCAAAGCCCATCACCTTGGCATAAAACTGGCACCAAGTGTTCATCTCACCCCACCCCACGTTGCCCACCATGTGGTCGATGTACTTGAGGCCAACAGGCTCTGCATGGCCTTTTGGAGCCCATGGCTCGTAACCAGGGAGGAAGACCCCTTGGTAGTCTTTTCTCTCGACAAACACATGAATGGTGTCGCCATATGTCTCAATGCCGCTGAGCACGACCTTTCCGTGGCGGTCTTCCCGCGTCTCGGGCGAAAAAACGCTGACCGCACCGCGTGAGGTGGTTTCCTTCCAGCTTTTTTCGGCGTCATCTACCCACAGTGCAACTGCCTTTACGCCATCTCCGTGTCGGTTGAGGTGGTCGTTGAGCGGGCCATCCGCAACCAACGGGGTCGTCAACACCAATGTGATTTTGTCCTGGCGCAGCACATAGCTCACGCTCTCCTTGTTTCCGGTTTCTAAGCCTTTGAAAGCGTGTGGCTTGAATCCCCAAGCATTCATGTAGTAATAGGCGCTCTGCTTGGCATTGCCTACGATGAGCTCGATGTGGTCGGTGCCCAACAGGGGCAGGAAATCCTCGGCTTCGGGAACCACGATTTCAGGTTGCTGATTGTGCTGTTCCATGTTCATTGCAGGGTTCAGTTGATTTTTTTGGGGGTATATCCAAGCCAGCTGGTGTGGTAACCATTGTCTTCAATGTCGATCGCCTGTTGGGTCAGCCGAAGTGGACGGAAAGTGTCCACCATAACGGCGAGTTCGGCGGTGCCAGTCTTTCCAATGGATCCCTCGTAGGTACCGGGGTGCGGGCCGTGAGGAATGCCGCCGGGGTGCAACGTCAAGTCGCCCCTCGAGATGCCCTTTCTGCTCATGAAGTTCCCTTCAACATAGTACAGGACTTCGTCTGAATCGATGTTGCTGTGGTTGTATGGCGCCGGAATGGACTTGGGGTGGTAATCATAGAGCCTCGGACAGAAGCTGCATATCACAAAGGCGTTGGTCTCGAACGTCTGGTGCACCGGTGGAGGCTGGTGAACCCTTCCTGTGATGGGTTCGAAATCGTGGATGGAGAAGGCGTAAGGAAAATGATAGCCATCCCATCCGACCACATCAAAAGGGTGGCGGGCATAGGTGACCGTATGGATCATGCCCTCTTTTCGAATGTCGATTGGAAATGCACCGGTTTCATCCACAGGTGCTTGCAGTTCTGGCGAACGAAAGTCACGCTCGCAATACGGGCTGTGTTCCAGCAGCTGGCCGAAGTGGTTGCGGTAACGTTTGGGCGTCACAATGGGGTGGGCACTTTCAATCACCAACCACCGCTGTTCCGACCCTTGCTCAGGAGCCCAGCGGTGGATCACACCACGGGGAATGACCAAGTAATCGCCGGGCGTGTACTGCAGGTCGCCAAACATCGTGTGCAGGGTGCCGGTACCATCGTGGATGAAGACCACTTCATCGGAGTCCGCGTTCTTGTAAAAGCGGGCCTCCGCATCTGCAGCATCCGGACGGGCCACCGCAATCACGCAGTCAGCATTGAACATCAAGGGCACCCTCGATGCGAGCGCAACGCCCGAAGAAGGCGCTTGAAAGCCCGGCACCCGCCGTGAAGTGATGTGTTCCCTCACACCTTCGATGGGCCGCGCGTCTCTCGGGGCCTCCACGGAAGCCACCATGGTAGGTGGGTAAAGGTGGTAGAGCAGCGAACTCATACCGTCAAATCCAATGGTCCCGAACAGTTGTTCGTGGTGCAGGGTTCCGTCGGGCTTGGCGAACTGGGTGTGCCGCTTGTGCGGAAACTGCCCTTTCTTCTGATAGAATGGCATAACGGCAAGTTAGGTCTTACCGGCGATCACCGATGACCGCTCTCGTTGGAATACCAGGGCAAAGTGCCGTCGTCCTTCGTGGCGAAACGCAATGGAATGCGCTGCCCCTCCTTCAATGGAGCATCCGCTTCCAGTCCGGTTCGTTTCATCAAGACCTTGAGTTTGACCGCTTCGGCATCGCTGACCGTCTTCAAAGTCTCGCCCTGTTTGGCCACATGCCAGTTTCGAACACCCCGCCTTCTTTTCGGCTGGGTAAAGAGCATGCGGTCTTCGTCAAACCGGGTTTGCCCATTGGCGTCATCCAAGTCGTTGTATTTCCTGAGTTGCCAAACAGCCATGCCGAGCTGAGCAGCCAAGGCTTCGAGTGTCTCACCCGAGGACACCTGCACCCAGGCCACGTCATTTTCGGTGAATCCACTGTTGCGGCCCGACCCCACCCGAATGGTTTTGTTGGCCGACGGGGTTCCTTCACGGCCTTGTGAAGATCCGGGTTCGCTGGGACTGGGGTTGTCTGCAAGTTCCACTCCGGCACGCTGCGGCACTTGACCACGCTTGAGCCAACTCAAGCCCTCCTGGTCGTATTGGTCGAGGCCATGACGGTCGACCAATTCAATCAAAGCCTTGGCATAAGTGGGGCTCGTGGCGTAACCACACCGTTTGAGGCCCCGGGCCCACCCTTTGTAGTCGTCAATCTTGAGTTCAAACAGCGTTGCATAACGTTTGCGCAACAGAAAGACGCTGTGGTCTTCAAAACTGTCGCGGGGATCGTCGTAGACCCGGAAGCACTCTCCCTTGGCGTCATCGTCGTAATAGGTGCGTCCACCTTCCCAATCCTTGTGGCATTTGATGCCAAAATGGTTGTTGGATTTGCCGCTCAATTCGCTCTTGCCCGAGCCACTCTCGAGCAACCCTTGTGCCAAGGTGATGCTGGCAGGAATGCGGTGCAACGCCATTTGGCGGACGGCCTCATCTTTCCACTTGTTGATGTAATCGCGCTGGTCTTCTTCACCGCCTGCAAAGCAGGTCGCTGCAAAAAAGACCAGAAGCAAAGCGTTCGCTACACGAGGGAAAGAAGGGGGCAAAACCATGCAACAAATCAACGCCAAACAAGAGGTGCTTTGGTATGGCGCCGACAAATTCAGCCCACAATCCGCGGTTCACTTCGGTGCGTCGAAGTCCTCGGTTTCCACCAAATCGCCTTTGGTGCTGTAAAAGCGCCATTTACCGGCGGGAACCCCATCCTTATGCTGGCCTTCAATGTGCGGTGTGCCTCCGACGTGCCAAGTCCGAAACAGTCCCTGTTTGACGCCCGCTTTGTAGGTGACTTGGCTCCAAGGCAGGCCGTCTTCGCGGTAGGTGTTCCAAACCCCTTGGCGCGCACCGTTGAGCAAGACTCCTCGGGTTTGAATCCGGCCATTTTCATGGAATTGTTGGACCTCCACTCCGAGGCCTTCGCCCAACTCCAACCGAATTTCTTTGGGGTTTCCTTTTGTTTCCCACGTGCTGACCACCTGTTCTTGCGTTGCATCTGAGCAAGCGCCCAAGGCCGTGGCGAGGGCCAGGGTCATCCAAAGTTTCCTGGTCATTTTTTCCGCGATATCGTAAAGTCCACCAGGTCGATCAGTGCGGTTTTGGCTGGGCCGTCCGATAGGGCGTCCAACAGCGCCACAGCGCGGTCCCGGTGTTCCTTCATTTTGGCTTCCGAATAGGCCATCCCCGGCCCTTCAAGGATGTGATCCATGATGCGCTGCGCTTCTTTGGGGTTGTCCTTGCTCCGTTTGATCCCACGCACCAGGGACCTGCGCTTCACAGCGCCGAGGCACTGGAGTGTATGGATCAGGGGAAGCGTCATTTTGCGCTCCTTTACATCTCCTCCTGTGGGCTTGCCCGTGATGGAAGTCGGGGCGAAATCGAGCAGGTCATCCTTGATTTGAAAGGCGATGCCCATTTCCTCTCCGAAGGACCGCATCAATTCGACGCGGTCTGGATCGGCGCCAGCACTCGCGGCCCCAGCGGCGCAGCATGCCGCGATCAATGAAGCGGTTTTGCGCCGAATGATCTCATAGTAGACTTCTTCGGTGATGTCGAGCCGACGGGCCTTCTCGATCTGCAGCAATTCCCCTTCGCTCATGGCCTCAACAGCCTTGGAGGTGATGCGCAGAAGGTCAACCCCGTCGTTTTCCATGGAAATCAACAGCCCTCTGGAGAGCAAGTAATCTCCAACCAAGACAGCGATTTTGGACTTCCACAAGGCGCTAATGGACAAGAATCCACGGCGGGTTTCTGCGGCGTCCACCACATCGTCGTGCACGAGTGTGGCGGTATGGAGGAGTTCGATCAAGGTTGCCGCAATGTGCGTTCGCTCTTGGGTGCCGCCACTTGCTGCTGCAGACAAATAGACGAGCAAGGGCCGCATTTGCTTGCCTTTGCTGCGCACGATGTACCGCGTGATGTGATCTAAAAGGGGCACCGAGGTGCGCATGGCTTCCTTGAAGTGCCCCTGAAACTCACGCATTTCGAGGGCCACAGGTTGTTGAATGGAGGCAAGGTTCGCCATACAGCAAAGGTACTTCTGCGGACCGGCTGAATGCCGGGTGGGGTCGCAGGTGTATTTTGCGGCATGATCCTATCCATGACGGGCTATGGCAAGGCCGAGGCGCACATCGGAACGCGCAAGTACACGGTCGAACTTCGATCGCTCAATGGAAAGGGCTTGGACCTCTCCGTGCGCATGCCGCCACAATTCCGAGAAAAAGAAATGTCCCTGCGCAAAGAGCTGGGAAAGGCTGTGGGCCGTGGTAAAGCGGACTTTTTTATCCACTTTGAATCTGACGCAGGAGACGTTCGTCACCAGGTCAATGCCACTTTGGTCCAGCAATACGTAGACCAGTTGAGTCCGGTATTTGAGGGAAATGGGGTGCCGGAAAGCCATGTAGAAGGCCAGCTTCAAAAGCTTCAATCCGCACTCCGTTTCCCGGATGCCATCAGCAATGCCCGGGAAACCCTGCACGAAGATGAATGGAAAGGCATGATGGACCTCGTCCACAGTGCCAGTGAAGGTTTTAAGGCATACCGCACGCAAGAAGGCGCCATCTTGGAAGCCGACTTTCGCGAACGCATTGACCGGATCGAAGGCTTGCGCCAAGAGCTTGCTCCACTGCTTGAAGCCCGAACCGATCGTGTAAAAAGCCGCCTGCGTGATCACCTTGAGGCCGACCTTCCGCGGGAGCGCATAGACGAGAACCGTTTTGAACACGAGCTCATTTTCTACCTAGAAAAGCTGGATGTCACCGAAGAGCTGGTGCGGCTGGAGGCCAACTGCGCTTACTTCAAGGAGATGCTCGATGGCGATGCTGGGCAAGGCAAGAAATTGGGCTTCATTGGGCAGGAGATTGGCCGGGAAATCAACACCTTAGGAAGCAAGAGTCAAGATGCGGCAATGCAGCGGTTGGTCGTTCAAATGAAAGACGAGCTCGAAAAAATCAAAGAGCAAGTGCTCAACATATTGTGATCGAAAACCCTATTAAGCAGAAAGCCGTGCCCACTGGGACCCCCATCGCCGCAGGCTGTAAAGCCCTTGTTTTTTCCGCACCATCAGGGGCGGGCAAAACCACGCTGGTCCGCCAGCTGATGGCAGAGCGCGATGACCTGGCCTTTAGCATTTCGGCCACCAACCGAGCTCCTCGTGGAGAGGAGGTCAATGGCGAGGACTACCATTTCTTTTCGACCGAGGGTTTCAAGGAGCGCATTGAGGCGGGCGACTTCCTCGAGTGGGAGGAGGTGTATCCCGGCCGATACTACGGCACCTTGAAATCAGAAGTTCAACGGCATTGGTCTGCGGGGAAGCACATTCTTTTTGATGTGGACGTAGAGGGCGGATTGCGCCTCAAGTCTATTCTGCGGGATGAAATTTTGGCGGTGTTCGTCCGCCCGCCCTCGCTCAAGGTGCTCGAGGAGCGCCTGCGCAGAAGGGGCACGGACAGTGAAGAGGACATTGCGCGCCGCTTGGCCAAAGCCGAAGCAGAAATGGAACGCTCTCCTGGGTTTGATGTGGAGTTGATCAACGATGTACTGGAAACTGCGACAAAGGAATTGATCTTGCGAACTGCGGTGTTTTTGGGGCCAACCGAATCGAAGTAAACATGAAGGTCGGCCTGTATTTCGGCTCATTTAACCCCATCCACACGGGCCATCTCATCATCGGACAGCACATGTTGTCTCACCATGGATTGGATGAGGTGTGGTTTGTTGTGACCCCACACAATCCAATGAAGCAAGCCGCGGACTTGGCTCCGGAGGCTGACCGTCTAGAGATGGTGCAAAAAGTGGTGGCCGACAACCACAGGCTGAAAGCCGAAGACGTGGAGTTTGGATTGCCCAGACCCAATTACACGGCACACACCATGGATTTCTTGCGGAGGCGTCACCCCGGGTGGGAGTTTCGCATCATCATCGGCGAGGACAATTTGCGGACGCTTCAGCAGTGGGCCCGTTGGCGAGAATTGGTAGACGGTGTAGGCTTTTTGGTATATCCTCGGGCAAAGTCCGAAGGTGAAAGCGAGACCCCAGAGGGAACGGTGGCGCCCGACGGCCAGAGCATTGTGCTGAGTCCCGCACCCATCATCAGCATTTCGAGCACATACCTGCGCACGGCCTTGGCCAATGGAGATTCAGCCCGTTATCTGCTCCCTGATGGCGCATCAGACTACATTCGAGAAAAAGGACTCTACGGATTCAAAGCCGAAGCCCAACACCGCGGTAGCCGCTAGGTGTTGTTGAAGGTGTTCATCGTGCGCGCCAGCCCGATAAAGGCAAAAGAGCGCAGCAGTGCAGTGGTCCGATCCAGCCGTTCTGGCATTCCCTTTTCTTCATCCGAAGAAAAAGAACCCAAGACGTGGTCAACCTGTCTTCCAGGACCAAAATCTGCGCCCACGCCGAACCGCAAGCGGGGGTAAGCATTGGACCCCAGTACCGCCTGAATATCCTTGAGACCATTGTGTCCTCCATCGCTTCCCTTGGCCCTCACCCGAAGGGTTCCAAAAGGAAGGTTGATGTCATCGGTGACGACCATGAGACGGTCGGTGCTGATTTTCTCTGCATCCAACCAATACCGCACGGCCTTGCCACTCAAGTTCATGAATGTGGAGGGCTTCACCAAGACCAGTTGGCGGCCTTTGTGCTTGCAGCGCGCGACGTCCCCTAGGCGGTCTGGAGCAAACGATGCCCCGGACGACTCTGCGAGTGCATCCAAGGCCAAGAAGCCGATGTTGTGGCGTGTGCGCACATACTCGGCTCCTGGATTGCCCAGACCTACCAGAAGGAATTTCATCAGAAAGTGAAGTGGGCTTCGGGATTACTCCTCGCCACCCTCTGCACCTTCTTCTGCAACTTCGCCTGCTTCACCATCAGCATCAGCAGACATGGCAGCACGCGTACGGCGAATGCCGAGTACGACAGCAGAGTCGTTCAAAGCGACGGTACAGCCTTCTACAGTGAGGTCTTCAACGCGCAAGGAATCACCGATGAGCAATGGAGAGATGTCCAGGGAAACAGCCTCTGGAATTTGATCGGCGAGGCCGGCAACCGGCAAGCGGCGGTATACCACGTGGAGACGGCCTCCATTCATAACACCTTCACTGGTACCTGTGGTGCGCACAGGCAGCTTGACCCGGATGGGTTTGTCAGCAAAGATCTGGAGGAGATCAATGTGAACGATGCGGTCGGTGACCGGATGGAACTGGATGTCCTGAACAATGCAGTCGTAGGTGGTTCCTCCGACTTCAAAGTTCAACCGGTACGTTTCCGGTGTGAAGACCAACTTGTTTAGCTGGATTTCGTTCACGTGGAAATGAACCTGCTCTGGGCCGCCGTAAAGCACGCCGGGAACAAGTCCCTTGGCACGCAGTTCGGTGGCACCTTTTTTCCCTACGCCCTCTCTTGGAGAGCCGCTCAATGAGGCAGTTTTCATGGTGTTGTATTAGGTAATAAGAAAATGCGAACTAATAGATTCGTTCTGGACCAAGCATCGGATCACTGTTGAGAACAGTTCCGAGCAGTCCAGGACGGTAATTTTTTCTGTGGGTTTTCCGTCTTTCAACGGAATGCTGTCAGTGACGACGAGTTCAGTCAAAGAACTGGCCTCGATGCGCTCATATGCAGGACCGGACAATACAGGATGTGTGCACACTGCGCGAACAGAATTGGCGCCGTGCTCTTTCATCATGTCTGCAGCCTTGGTCAGCGTACCGCCTGTATCGCAGATGTCATCGACGAGCACCACGTCCTTGCCTGCGACGTCACCAATGACGCGCATGCTGGCGACTTGATTGGCAACCTTGCGCTGTTTGTAGCAGATGGCCATGTCCACACCAAAGTACTTGGCGAAGGCATTCGCCCGCTTCGTGCCGCCTGTATCTGGCGTGGCGATGAGCAGGTTGGGCAGGTTCAAGCTCTGCAGGTAAGGCAAGAAGATGGCCGAACCGTACAGGTGGTCCACTGGCACCTCGAAAAAGCCTTGAATTTGGTCCGCATGGAGGTCCATGGTGATCACCCTGTCAACGCCGGCGGCGGTGAGCATATTGGCAATCAGTTTGGCACCAATGGCAACCCGGGGTGCATCCTTGCGGTCTTGCCGTGCAAAACCGAAATACGGAAGAACCGCTACGATGCGTTTGGCCGAGGCGCGCTTGGCAGCATCGACCAGCATGAGCAGTTCCATCAGGTTGTCTGAAGGCGGAAAAGTGCTCTGCACAATCACAACTTCTTTGCCCCGAACGGTTTCTTCAATGCTCACACGGAACTCACCATCACTGAATACGGTGTGCTTGGTGGCGCACAACGGAACACCGTAAGCCATGGCGATGCGGGCACCAAGCTCCTGGGATGCCGAACCGGCGAGAATGCGCATGGGATGGTCTTGCATGGCTTACTTAGAGGGCGCAAAGATAGTTAGGAGGCCAATGCGCCGGACACAGCTGTAATTTTGACCTATGAAACAACGCCGCACCAATGTACTCGTTTTGGGTATGGGCATGCTTTTGTTTGGCCTGCTCGCGATGCAGTTCGGCTGGGTGCGGGCGTTAATTGGGGCCCGCAGCGATCTTTTCGATGAACAGGCCCGCACAGCGCTGGTCAAGGTTCAATCGGTTTTGTCACTGATGCCCGTTGGTTTTCCGCCACCACCGACAACGGGTTGGTCACCTGCCACAGGGGCAGCCGCCGACAGTTTGGCGGAAATTCGGGCAGAGGATTCTTTTCAACGCGAATCCGCCATGGCCATGGCGGACAGCATTCTTGAATTGGTCTTTGAGGGCAGGGGAATCAACATAGAATTTCGCTCGGCACTGCTCGATCGTTACGGCCGCCCGATTTTTCTTCGGGATGACGACGTCGACTTATTGGACAAGTTTTCTGACGGGGGCTATCGGATTCCTGCAGGGGATTCGCAGGTGCTCGATGAGGTTCAACTCTACACGGTGTTCTTTCCACGCAAGAGGCTGGCTCTGGCTGGCGACATGTGGATCGAACTGACCGCAAACTTGCTGCTCATGATCGTTCTGGTCGTGTTTACGATGTATGCGGCCAATGGGCTGCGCAAGGCCGAGCAGCTCAACCGGCTAAAGAGTGACCTCATCAACAACATGACCCACGAGCTCAAAACGCCCATCTCGACGATCGGCTTGGCTGGGGAGGCGTTGCTGGACGATCAGATGTCGGCCGACCCCGAAAACCTGAGGTACTATGTCCAATTGATTCGCTCCGAAAACAAGCGGCTGGGGCTTTTGGTAGAGAACGTTTTACGCGCAGCCATGCTCGATCAAGGTGAGCTGGAACTGTTCCGCCAGCCCATTAATTTCCATGACCTCTTGAAGGAGGTGCTCCGGAATCAAGCCATTCACATCAAGAAACAGAGCGGTTCCACCTCCACAAAGCTGGGGGCGACCGACCCCGTGGTAAAGGGCGATCGCACACACTTGACCAATGTCGTTTTTAACCTCGTCGACAACGCCATCAAGTATGGCGGAGGCCAACCAAAACTGCACGTTCGGTCATGGAACGAAGGAGGGTTTCTTCATGTTGCCTTCGAAGACAAGGGCATTGGCATCCCCCGCGAGCACATTGGCAAGGTTTTTGACAAGCTATACCGAGTGCCTACCGGAAATGTGCACGACGTAAAAGGATTTGGGCTGGGTCTGAGCTATGTGCAGGCCGTCATGCAGCAACATGGAGCCCAAATTAACGTTGTAAGTACAGCTGGAGAGGGCAGCACATTCACTTTGGTCTTCCCACAACAGAACAAAACAACATGAAACAACAGCTCGACATCTTGCTCTGCGAGGACGATCCCAACCTGGGAAAGCTGCTTCGCGATTTCCTCGACCGCAAAGGGTACAACACCACTTGGGCGCAGGACGGTGCCGAAGGGGTGCGCCAGTTCCGCGTAGGTTCCTACGACTTTGTCCTTCTCGACGTCATGATGCCTGTCAAAGATGGATTCCAGGTTGCCGAAGAGATTCGCGGCCTCAACCGTCATGTTCCCATTCTGTTTCTGACAGCCAAGAGCCAAAGAGAAGACACGCTACAAGGGTTCAAAGTGGGCGCCGACGACTACATGACGAAGCCCTTTTCCATGGATGAATTGGAGGCGCGCATCGAAGCCATTCTTCGCCGCTCTGCTGCCCTTCCGGAAGGCGAGGACGAGGTCGGTGAAATGACGATTGGACATTACATCTACGACTACAACCGCCAGGAATTGCGGTTTGGAGAAGATGCCCAACGCCTCACCACAAAGGAAAACGAGCTGTTGTTCCTCCTCACCAAATCCAAGAACGCCTTGCTGGAAAGGGAGTTTGCGTTGAACGCCATTTGGGGCGACGCCAACTATTTCAATGGGCGGAGCATGGACGTTTACATCGCCAAGCTGCGGAAGCACCTGAAAGAAGACGGCAGGGTAGAAATCCTCAACGTCCATGGCAAGGGTTTCAAGCTGATTGCAGAATGAACCGCTGATTTCTTCAGGAAATTGACGGATGACTTCCACCGCCCCTTAGCGGGCTTTACCTTGGTTTTCCCGATGAGGACCGTATGATTCCAAAGGATACCGTCGACGCGATTTTGCAAGCCACCATCATTGAAGAGGTGGTCGGTGATTTTGTGCAGCTCAAAAAGAGCGGCACAAGCATGCGTGGCATGAGTCCTTTCAGCAACGAAAAGACACCGTCTTTTTACGTGGTGCCAGGCAAGGGCATCTTCAAGGACTTCAGTTCAGGAAAGGGTGGCAGTGCTGTCACGTTCCTGATGGAACACGAGAAGCTGTCTTATCCGGAGGCTTTGCGCTGGCTGGCGAGGAAGTACGGGATTGAGATCGAGGAGCGTCAAATGACCCCCGAAGAACTCGAGGAGCAGACCGAGCGTGAAAGCCTGTCCAATTTGTCGGCTTGGGCCCAAAAGTGGTATTCGGAGCAATTGTTGCAAACCGGCGAAGGCAAGAGTGTTGGCCTGGGATATTTCCGAAGCCGGGGCTTTACCGACGAGACCATCGACGGGTTTGCCTTGGGCTATTGTCCAGAGCGACCTTGGTCCGAAGAAGGGGCGTTGGCCGTGGCAGCGCGAAAGGCGGGGTACAAGGATAAATGGCTTGTGGCCAGTGGCTTGTGCAAAGCCCGGGAAGATGGAACCCTCTATGATTTCTACAGGGGGCGCGTCATCTTTCCAATTCGGGACGTCACAGGCAGGTTCATCGGCTTTGGTGGACGGACGCTGAAAACGGACAAAAAGGTCCCGAAATACGTCAACAGTCCGGAGAGCCCGCTGTACGACAAGTCCCGCGCGCTTTATGGAATCCACATGGCCCGCAATGCCATTGTGCGCGAGGACCGCTCCATTTTGGTAGAGGGCTACACCGACGTCATGGCCATGCGCCAGGCGGGAGTGGAACATGTGGTGGCGAGTTCAGGCACAGCCCTGACTGTCGAACAGGTGAGGCTGCTTCGCCGGTTTAGCAAGCGCATGACCATGCTTTTCGATGGCGATCCTGCCGGTTTACGGGCGGCCATTCGGGGGGTGGACATCGTCTTGGGCGAAGGCTTGGACGTCAAAGTCGCGGTGCTTCCAGACGGAGAAGACCCCGACACTTTTGCCAAGAAGTTGGGCAAAGAAGCCCTCATGGAATGGCTGGCAGAGCACAGCCGGGACTTCATACGGTTCAAAATCGACCTGCTCGATAAAGAGGCCGCCGACGACCCCATTAAGCGCACTGAATTGGTCAGGAGTGTGGTGCAGAGCATTGCCCAAGTTCCCGATGAGCTGAAGCGCACAGTGTACATCCAGGAGAGTGCGGGCCGATTGGGCATGCAGCCCGATGATTTGCTGGCGGAGCTGTCGAGGCAGGCCCGGTCTCGCATGGAGCAAGAGGCCAAAGCGCCCCTTCCATCCTTGCAGCCACAGAATCAAGGCCCCATTGGGAAGCCACAACTCATTGGCAAAGTCGGCCGCAAAGGCCGCGAGCAGGATTTGCTCCGGCTGTTGTTGCAGTATGGCCGCCAGAAGCTGACCTTGGATTTACCAGAAGATGTCGTCGAAGACGAAACAAGCGAGGAGCCTCCTCAAATTGAGGTGACCCTGGCCGAGTTCTTGATGCACGAATTGGATACGCTGGGCATTTCCATTCGGCACCCAGTAGTCGATGAGATTGTACAGTCTTTCAGGGAAAGCATGGTCACAGGTCACATTCCCGGTCCAGAATCTTGGAGCAATGGCGGGCCGGAAGTAGCAGCGATCACTGCAGACTTGCTGGTCACAGAGTTCTCCTTGAGCGACAACTGGCTCAACAAGCACAACATCGTTCCCGAAACCGAAGACAAGCTGCTGATGCAAGCCTTGCAAGGGGCGCTGTACCGGCTGATGTTGGATGAGGCGCGTGGAGACGGTGCACGGATTACGGGCCGCCTCCATGAATTGGCCGAAGATCCTGGGACCTCCGAAGATCCTTTGGCTGAGGAACTGGAGTTGCTCAAAAAGAAAATGACGGTGTCGGAGCGCGTTTCCCGATTGGCAGCGCACTTCGGCAGCACCATACTGCACACCCTCAGTGAAGAGGATGCAGCCCGCCACAAGGGGTAAATGCTTTTGTTTTTAGTGCCGCTCCGACCAGAAATCGAGGAGGGTAATGCGGGGTTGGAGCACGCCACGGTAGCACTCGGTCTCCACCTTGAACACCACATCTAAACTTCCCGTTGATCCCAAGGCGTCGATCCGGTGCCCCAACCCAAAGCCTACAGCTGTGATGTTTTGGGGAGCGCCGGGCACTTTGATGGACACCCTGATGTGGCGCCCATCCTTTCCTACTTTTTTGGGGGGCATCGCGAGCTTGACGTCGCGGGACAAAAACACCGGAGCGGGCGCACCAGGGCCATAGGGTTCAAACGTCCGGAGTTTGCGCAGCAATTCTGGGGTGCAATCGTGCAGGGGGACTTCCAAATCAAAGTACCGGGGCTCCCTTTTGCTGATTGTGGCGAGTTTCTCGCCGACGGCCTGGTCTAACGCACGTGCAAAGGCATGCGCCTGGTCTGTCTTTACCGTGATCCCGGCTGCCATGGCGTGCCCTCCGAATTGCTCCAGGTATTCACTGCAATCTTTGATGAGTTCGTGAATGTCCAAGCCAGGAGTAGATCGGGCGCTTCCCACCATCACGCCATTGTCGTCACTGATGACGATGCTCGGCCGATATCGGTGCTCGATCAGGCGGGTGGCGACGATGCCAATCACACCCCTGTGCCAACCCTCTCCCCACACGATGTTGACGTGTTTGAACTCCTCGCGTTCTGACAGCTGGGCGATGGCATCTCGGGTGATTTGCTCGTCGTATGAGCGCCGGATTTGATTGAGACGGTCCAAATCGCCTGCCATTTTTTTCGCCCGGACGTCGCTTTTTTCGGTCAAAAGGTCCACGGCTTCTGTGGCGCGAGACATCCTCCCGGCCGCGTTGATCCTCGGGCTGATTCTGGAAATGATGTCGCGAACGGTCAGATATTCCGGGGAACAATGCACCACTTCGAGCAGGGCGCGGATTCCGGGACGGGCATTCTTTGAGATGGCCTTGAGCCCGTGGTGCAGCAGGATTCTGTTCTCCCCCGTTACCTCTACGAGGTCCGAGGCGATGCTGAGCGCGACGAGGTCCAAACCATCATATGCGCTCAAGGGCGACAGGCCAATCCGCTCCGTGAGCGCCTGTGTCAATTTGAACGCCACCCCACAACCGCTCAGTTCCTTGAAGGGGTAGTCGCATTCGGGGTGCTTGGGGTTGAGGATGGCAAATGCCTCCGGCAAGTCCTCCCCTGGCAGGTGATGGTCGCAAATGATCACATCTAACCCCTTGGCATTGGCTTCGGCCACGCGTTCTGTGGCCCGAATTCCACAATCGAGGGTGATGATGATGGAGCAGCCGCTATCGACAGCCCGCTGCACGCCTATCGAGGAAAGGCCATACCCTTCGCTGTAGCGGTCGGGGATGTAGGGGAGCACTTCAAAACCGTTGTTGTGCAGGAAGTCATGGATGAGGGAGACCGAAGTCGCACCGTCTACATCGTAGTCTCCGTAGGCCATGATGCGCTCTCCATCGCGCTGGGCTTGCATGATGCGGTCGACAACGCGATCCATGTCGCGCATTTCTGACGGATCGTGTAACTCATCGAGGTCAGGATGAAAGAAAGAAGGGGCCCTCTGGTCCGAAATTCCGCGCAATTCGAGCAGCCGTGCAACCACCCCGTTTGTTGGGTCGTTCTCCACTCGGAGCAGGTCCTGCGGATCGCGTGGCGACCAATCAGCAGGGGGTATGTGGGGTTGACGGGTCATTTCGCGGGGGCACCTTCGCAATGGAAAGGACAGGGATTGAGGGAAATACCGCGCTGAATCTGTCCTGACTCCCTTAAATTGCGCAGCCTGAAAGATACAACGATGACCTCGTTTCGCCTCCCTTCCTTCCCCCTCTTCCTCATGGCCGCTGCGGCGTTGCTCTTTGGATCATCCTGTCTCAACGACGATAACCTCATCGGACCCAATTGCTTTGATGGCATATTGAACAACGGTGAAGAGCTCGTGGATTGCGGAGGGTCGATTTGCCAGCCATGTGATCCCTGTGAAAACGCCATTTGGGACCAAGTTCTGGGCGAACAGTGGGTAGACTGCGGCGGTGAATGCGCCCCATGTGACGTTGGTTTTAACGGGCAACTGGACCCGGGAGAAACCGGCATCGATTGCGGCGGAGAAACGGGCATTGACTGCGGTGAACTTTGCGGAGACGGATTGCTCAACGGAAACGAAATCGATGTGGATTGCGGAGGCCCCGATTGCGAGGCTTGCCCCAGTTGTGAGGACGGTTTGCTGAATGGAGAAGAGTTGGGTGTCGACTGTGGAGGACCGGATTGCGAGCCCTGTGCGACGGACGGTGATTGCACCAACGGCCTTCTGGACGGCGATGAGCTCTACATCGATTGTGGGGGGTCAATATGCCCCGTTTGTGAGGGCATCATGGAATGGAAAGCCAACGGAACGGAACTGACCGCTGATGTCAATGCCGCTGCGTCTCTGGATGGCAGCACACTTCAGCTGGGCGGCGCCGCCGCTACCACGGACGCCATTGCCATGACCCTTCCTGAGCCTTCCGTGGGTTGGATCTCAGGAGCGCAAATTGGACTGAATGAGACCAGCGCTCCCACAGGAGTCTGCACCTACAATGCGCCAGGCGGTCAGATGTTCACTTCGGCTCAACCGGGAGCCAATTTCACGGTGGAAATCCTCTACATCCTTCCTGAGCAGGGAGGCATCGTTGTGGGCACGTTTGGTGGAAGCCTCATCGGCACGGACGGCACGGGAGGCATTTCCATTGCGCAGGGCACCTTCTTGCTGCCCATCGACTGATCACTCGTCCAGCAAGTCGTAGAGGCCACCCAGTTTGGGGCTGAGCACGACTTCGATGCGGCGGTTCTTGTTGCGGTCCTGAGGATCGCGGGGGTGGAATTCGCTGCGTCCCGCGGCAGTCAACAATTCTGGTTTGAGAGAGCTCGATGAGGTGAGCACTTGCACCACGGCTGTTGCGCGCAAAACACTCAATTCCCAGTTGTCTTTCGGGGAACTTGGGGCATTAAAGGCCACGTCGTCGGTGTGCCCTTCGACCACCACTTCGAAGCCCTCTTCGTCTTCAATGGCTTTGGCCAGGTCTGACAATGCCTGACGCCCCTCGGGGTCAATGGCGGTGCTGCCAGAGGCAAACAGCAGTTTGGAGGCCAAACGGACGTAAACTTTTCCATCCCTTTCCTCCACCTCTAGGCCCTTGTTTCTGAAGGCGAACAGGGCATTGGAAAGCCGGGCACGCAATGCCTCTCCGGCGGCCTTTTGGGACTCGAGCATGCGGCTGAGTTCGGACACCTTTGCCTCTCGGGCCCGCAAATCTTGCTCGAGGGCGTAGAGGCTGTCTTGCTGAAATTGTAAGTCGGCCCGAATCCGCTGAAGTTCTTCGAGCAAAGCTGCTTGTTCGCTGCCGCTCGCGGAGCGGCTTTGGTCGAGTTCAGAAGTCAGCAGCGCATTGAGTTTCTCCAATTCCGCATTGCGCATTTGGCATTGCCTGAACTGGCTGCCCTGCGCAGAGGTGTCCGACCTAAGCGCCTCTAAGCGCCGTCCATCTTCGCGGGCCTGTCCGTCTTTTTCGGAAACGGCCAGCCGCAGTTCCTGTATCTGTTCTGTCAATGTGGCGACATCTTCGTCGAGCAGATCGCGGTCATCGCGCACTTCGGTGAATTGGCTCATGGGCACACATCCACCGAGCAGGAGTGTAGCCATGGACAGCGAAAAGATGGAAAGACGGAGAGGACGTAACATACCGTCAAGTTGCCACGCACTCAGTCACCTGCAGCCCAAGACATGGGGACATACGCAAAACCCAATGTGGATTGCGTTGCGGGAGGGATTTAGAGCTTGATGCAGACGTTCTGTGGCTCTGTGAAGAACCGCATGCTGTTGTAACCGCCTTCGCGGCCGACCCCAGAATGCCGCGTTCCACCAAATGGGGTGCGCAGGTCGCGGACGAGCCAGCAATTCAGCCACACCATGCCAGTGTCAATCCCCGCTGCGAAACGGTGGGCCCTCTTGAGGTCTTGCGTCCAAACGGAGGCCGAAAGGCCATACTTCGTAGCATTGACCAAGCCCAACGCCTCGTGCTCATCCTTGAACGGCTGGAGGGTCGCTACAGGGCCAAAAATTTCTTCACGGTTGGTCACGCAGGTGTGGTCGAGGCCTTCAATGAGGGTCGGTTGAACGAAAAACCCGCCTTTCAGTCGGGGTTCGCCGGGTTGGTGGCGCCCTCCTCCGCACAAAATGCGGCCTCCTTCACCTCGGGCGGTATCAATGGCGGCCAGCACTTTGTCGCGGTGACCCCGTGAGACTACAGCGCCCATTCTCGTGTTGGGGTCCATCGGATCACCGATTCTCATTTTGGAGACCTTGGCAACCATGGCGTCCCTGAATCGGTCATAGAGCCCTTCTTGAACCAAGATGCGCGACCCACACAGGCAAATCTGACCTTGGTTGGAAAATGCGGCCCGAACGGCGGTCGAAACGGCTTCATCAAAGTCACAGTCGTCGAACACCACCGTGGCATTTTTCCCACCCAATTCCAAGGAGAGTTTTTTGAATTTGGGCGCAGCAATGGCGGAAATCGCAGCACCAGTAGCAGTGCCCCCCGTAAATGAAACAGCGCGCACATAGTGGTGCTCCACCATGGGCTGTCCCACTTCAGGGCCGAGGCCGTGCAAGATGTTGAGGACACCGTCTGGAAACCCCACTTCTTTCGCCCACTGGCCCAAAAGAAATGCCGTCATCGGCGTCACTTCGCTGGGTTTGGCGACCACACAGTTGCCGCTGGCCAGGGCCGGCGCAATTTTCCAGGTGAACAGATACAAGGGCAGGTTCCATGGGCTGATGCAAGCCACCACGCCAAGGGGCTTGCGCAGGGTGTAATTGACCGTACCGTCTCCCATCGTGTGGCTCTCGCTCGAGAACTGTTCGGCGGCAGAGGCATAAAAGCGCAGGTTGTGCTCAGCGCGGGGAATGTCCACAGCAGCAGCCACCGATACGGGCTTGCCATTGTCGCGGGCCTCGGCCTCGGCGAGCATTCCTGCATTTTCGGCCAACTTGTCGGCCAACCGCATGAGCACAGCGCGCCGGTCAGCAGGGCTCCAAGCCCTCCATTCGGGAAACGCACGGCGCGCTGCGGCAACAGCGGCATCTACATCTTCTGCGCCCGATCGCGCAATTCGGCTGTAGGTGCTGCCTGTGGCGGGTTCCACATTGTCGAGCCACTCACCGCCTAGGGCGGGTTGAAGTTGGCCGTTGATCAAATTGAGGATGTCCTGTTCCATTGAATTCGCCTTGGGCGTACAAGGTGGGGACGAAAAAGAAAAAGACCGGTCACATCCGTGCCGGTCTTCATGCGATTACATTGACTTTCGTCTACAATTTCGTGGTTGCCCCACAAGGACTCGAACCTTGACAAACGGTACCAAAAACCGGTGTGCTACCATTACACCATGGGGCATTCCGCGAAGAATGGACGGCGAAATTACGAAAAGCGTCTTTTCTGACCACATTCTTCGTGGCCTTCGGTGCCATCAATCTTCATTCAGAGGCTCAACGGCTTCGATGAGGGTCTCAATCAAGGCCTCGAGCTGGGTGATGCGGCCGTTCAAATTGGCAATGGTGTCTTGCAGGTTAATGCCAGCAAACACAAGGTTTCCAGCCAATTCGGCATTGCCCATGTCATCCACAGAAAAAGCGTTGGACCGGTCGCCAATGCCGGTGCCATTTCCGATGGCAAACAAATTGTTAGGCAAGGCTGCTTCATTGTATTTGCCCACCGCAGTTTGGTAAGGTTGGTCTGCGACCGTGTAGTATCCAGCAGCACTGGAGGCGTAGCCACTGGCGAGGGTCTCGTAGCCCTCGGCGTGTCCCGAAAATCCGGAAGCAACGGTGTAGAAACCTTCGCTGTGTGATGCATCTGCTGTGGCCTGAGTACCCTCTCCTACAGCGTGCGCACAAGTGGCACTTGCCACGGTGTTGCGGTTGGAGCTGTGGCTAAAGAAACCAGAAGCAGTGGTATTGTAGCCTTCGGCGTGCGCCGCTGTGTTGCTGGCTTCGCTTCCATATCCTTCACTGTGGGCGTAGTTCGCCAGAGCTTTTGTGTTGTAGCCTTGGGCGTGGGCGGTCGTTCCAGTCGCATCGGTAAACATGCCCTGTGCGTGTGCCGCAGTGCCAGTGGCTTCTGTGCCTTCGCCCATGGCGCTGGAGCAGGTGCCGCTCGCAGTGGTATTGCGGTTGGTCGCATGGCTGTAGTTGCCCGGGGCGTCGGACCCATCTCCAAGGGCAGAAGCATAAGATCCCGTGGCGGTGACATTGCGTCCCTGAGCCAATTGCTGGGTGATGCGCATGCGTCCTTCAGCCCATGACCAAACAAAGGTGTTGATGCCGATGGTGGTGGTAGAATCCGAAAGAAAGCTGATCCCAAGGGCCATTCGCGCAGAATCCGCAGAAGAAGCCCCTGTTCCACCACTTTCAATGCCCAGAACCCCTTCGTCTTCCCAGGGCAAGCCAAACAAAGTGAGCAACTCAAGCACATCCCCCGTGCCAATGAGGGAGTCCCCGTCCGCATTGGGGTTGTAAGGCCATTGTGCACTCATTGTGCCCGGCGCAGCTCCAATCATGAAGAGGGCCAAGAGCAACGTGGTCAATTTGGGAAAAGGCAGGGTCATGAGATGAAAATTAAGGAAGAGCAGAATTTGTTCGCAGAAAAAGGACACCGCCCGGTAAGAGCGGTGTCCGGATTCACCAAAGAACAGTTTGAACTTTGGGGTTCTGCTGGATTGTAGGTCCTTTTGAATTATTCTGTGACCATGAATTGCTTGACAATGCTGCACTCATTGGAAATGATGCGCACCTGATAAACACCACTTTCAAGTTGGGCGGCATTGATGTCGAGCATGTACATCTGGTCCTTCTCCACATGCCCGTTGAACAGCGGTGTCACCATCATGCCTGCAGCATCATAGATGTTCACGTCTATCCGCATGGGCTGCAAGACATTGAAACTGATTTGGGCGATGTCCTGTGTCGGGTTCGGCACAATGTTCGACACCTGAATGTCGCCGCGGTTTTGCTCGGCAGACATAGCGGGTGTGAGGCCGCCAGCATTGGCGCTTCCCCCCGTGCCCACGAAGCCTGATTCAGGATCTGCGCACACCTCACCGGTTACGTTCACCGTATATCCGAATTCGGCTGCATTTCCGCTGCAATCTGTAGCGGTGTAGTCGTATTCAAACTGGTAAGGCAAAGTGCAATCGAGGTCACCAAAGAAGTCGCCGGAGCCCATCACTGGGGTGTTGGCAAACATTCCTGAGTAAGTGAACCATCCACTGTAACCGTAATGGGCGTTCATGTTGTTGGCACCCAAGCCGATCTGGAAGCGATAGAACTCGTTGGCAGGCTGGTGTGTGCAAGTGAGGAAACTTCCCTCATAATCGCCCCAACCTTCCATGGTTCCATTGGACAAGAACCAGTACATCCAGTCCTCGTGGTTGTCCTCAAGGTCCTCACAATCGAGCTTGTAACTGGTGGGGAATTCCTGGTTTGACCACTCGGTATAGTCCAGGCCATCTTCCAAAGTGATGGTCACGTTCCAACCCGCATTGGGGTTGTCGTTGGCCATGACTGTTTTCTCGATGATCCAGTCGCCGTTGGCCATTTGACTGACCAGTCCCTCGCCAATCGTGGAGTAGAACTCCGCTCCGCCAAAGTTGAACAGGCGCACTGCATGCATGTCGTATCCGTTGCACGTCTCCTCGGAGCTGTAGGCTTCCGGAGTGACCGTGGTGCAGTACTGCAAAACGCTGTCGTTTGGAGCGAATTCACCCACAGCGGTGGCGGTCAAGTCGATGACCACATCTCCCTCACAGTTGTCAGCGGCGGTAACGTCGCAGGCATCCGTTTCTGGGGTCAGGCTGTCGCCAGTGAAGTCGTCGGCACAGACGTCGATCGTGGCGCCGTCGTCAATGCCACAAACGTTGAGGAACTGGGGAGCTTCCTCGTCCAACACCGTCACCGTAATGGTGGCCTGCGACATGTTGCCACAATCGTCGGCAGTCATGTAACTGTATGTCAAGGTGGCATTTCCGCAAACGTCTTGGTTGGTGGTGTCCACCGACATCGACATGAAGGGTGAATCGTCACACGCATCCAGACTCAAGGCCGCAATGGCAGGAACGTCGGCGAGGCAAGAGACAGCAGTGTCGCTGGCAGCAGTGCCGTCTCCAAAGGTCAACACCAGTTCAGGAGCGGTTTCATCGACTACGGTGATTTCTTGTGTCCACGTTGTGGCGTTTCCGGCGCAGTCGCTGGCCTCCCAAGTGCGGAAGATGGAATAGCTGTTGGCGCAGTCGCCATCTTCAGACGTTTCGCCCAAGTAAGCATAGCTCAAGGCGTCGTCGCAATTGTCGTCAGCCTGAAGCTCCGTGAGGGCGGCTGGCATTGGCACTGCATCACAGGCGACCGTTGTATCCATAGGACCGGCCATAAATTCTGGGGCAGTGGTATCCACAACAGTGATGACCTGGGTGTGGCTGATGCCATTTCCGGCGCAGTCCTCCACAGACCAAACCCGTGTGATGGTGTAATCCAATGGGCACAGATCGTCGTCCTCGAGCGTTTCCGTCAGTGTGACGGTGAGGTCGGGATCGCAATTGTCCTCCGCTGTCAATGTGGGTGCCATCGGTACGTCATCGCAGGATGCGGTGGCGTCGGCAGGCAATGCCTCTATGAATGCGGGGTCGGTCTCGTCAATCAAGGTGATGGTCTGTTGGACGCTCTTGTTGTTGCCGCAATCATCTACAGCATTCCAAGTGCGCACAACGGTGGCCGTTCCGGCACAACCGTCGATCAACGAGATGGAATCAGAATAGGTGATTTCCACTTCGGGGTCACAGTTGTCAAGGGCTTCGGCAGCACCGAGGCTTCCCACGCTGTAATCGTTGTCACAAGACAAGGTGGTGTCCTGTGGGATCAGCGTGAACTCGGGCGCCTCGGTATCGATGAGGTCGATGGATTGAATGAGCGTGTCGCTGTTGCCGCACTGGTCTGTGGCGACATACGTCCGCAAGTAGCTTCCCGCGCAAGCGCCGCTGAATTCCTCGTCTGAGAGAAGTTCGAGCTCCACCGTAGCGTCGCAGTTGTCAGTGACGGTAGCATACAACGTATCCATGCCCCATTCGGTGCAAGGGACGTCGAGCTCGAGTGGTCCAGAAATCACTGGAGCAGTCGTGTCAATCACGGTGACTACCTGAACATGAGAAAGTTGGTTTCCAGCGCAATCGCTCACACTCCATGTGCGGGTAATCGTCATGCCCTGTGCACAGTCTCCGGCTTCGCTGGCCTCTGCAAATGTGACTTCGATGTTGTCATCACAATTGTCAGTAGCCTCCAAAACCAGCGCTTCTGGAACGGACTCGCAAGACACAGTTGTGTCGGCGGGAGCGTCTGTCAGCCATGTGGGTGCAAACTCATCGGTCACCGTAATGGTCTGCGACAGGCTTGTGGAATTCCCACAAGCGTCGGTGGCCGTCCAAGTGCGAACGAGCACCTGTGTTCCTGGGCATTCTTCAGCACCGAGGATTTCTTCCTCAAAGCTGACAGCCGGGCTTGCGTCACACCCGTCCACCGCAGCGAGATCCGCCACTGCAGGAATGTCAAAGCAAGGCACGGTCACATCCTCTGGCAGAGGGTCCACAAACTCAGGAGCAGTGATGTCCTCCTGTGCGATGGTTTGATCGCAGCTTGTAGAGCTTTCGTTCCCACAGTTGTCCGTGGCGGTAGCGGTAAATGTGCGGATGAAGGAGAACGATCCAGCGCAGGTCTCGGTCGTATCGTGATCCGTCCAAGTCAACGCGACAGAAGGGGGTGTACCGCCGCAGTTGTCCTCTGCAGTGATGCCGGGCAAGCCAAGGGCTTCCGTAGACAGGTCGGCGTTGCAATCGGCGTCGGCAGAAACCGTCGTGTCAGCTGGGCAATCGAGCGATACCGTGGGTGGCGTCTCGTCGTACAGCTCGATGAACTGTTCGAACATGTTGGCGTTGCCACAGTCGTCCTCAAAGGTGTAGGTGCGCATGTACATGCCCACAGGCTGCACACAACCACCGCTGAACGGGGTGTCGAAGAAGGTCACTGTGACATCGCTGCCGCACTGGTCTAACACTTCGATCAAAACGTTCTCCTCGGTGTTTTCGTCGCTGTACTCCTCACAAGAAATGGAGAGGGTTGTCTCACCTGACACGAGGATGGGAGCGGTTTCGTCCACCACCGTAATGGTCTGATGGGCGAGGGTGCTGTTGCCGCAATCGTCCACAAAAGTCCAGGTGCGGTCAACGCTGTAGCTGCCAACACAGAGTTGGGCGTAGACGCTGTCTTCCTCCCAAGAGAAAGCCACATCGGTATCAAAGTTGTCCTCTGCACCAAAGGCACCAAAGGTCATGTCAGCAGCGTAATCCAAGCAAGACACAGTGGTGTCCTCCACAAACACGACAGGACCGAGCGAATCAACGAGTGTGATGTGCTGCTCACAGCTTGAGCTGTTGTCGCAGAAGTCGGTCGCAGTGAAGGTCCGGATGAACGACATGGTTCCTTCGGGAGTACCGTCGTCGCCTTCGCAGTCAACTTGGAAACTGTCGTCGTTGTAGGTGATCGTGAGGTCCTCCCAAGCACTGCAGTTGTCGGTGGCCATGGCCATGCCCAATGCGGTGGTCGTGGTGTCGTCTGCGATGTCCTGATCCAACATGACAATCGTGTCTGCCGGGCAGGTGATCATGGGGTTCGTGTCGTCATACAAAGCGATGTACTGCTCTGCGACACCTACGTTTCCGCAGTCGTCGGTGGCCGTCCAAATGCGCATCCAGCTTCCGGGGCAAGAGCCGCTCAACGGCCAGGCCTCGATGCTGATGGTCAGGTCGCCATCACAATTGTCAAAGACTTCGAGTGGAGACTGGGTAGGGTCGAGGGGGTCGGTGAGGTCCTCGCAAGAGACGGGCTCATAAGGAGGATATTCACCGAACTCAGGCGCAGACTGGTCTGCAGCCGTGATGACCTGAACACAGCTCACCGTATCTCCGATGTTGCCGCAAGCGTCCGTGGCATAAGCGTAGAACGTGCGCTCAAACGAGTACGTTCCGTCTGCACTGCCGTCGCTGCCATCACATTGTAAAGACGCGGGTCCGTCAGAGTGGAACCAAGTGACTTCAGGGTCGGCATCACAACCATCCTCAGCGAGGATTTCAGGCATGCCCAACAAGGTGTAGTCGACGTCGGCTGTACAGTCTGTGCCGAGCGCAACGGTTGTGTCCGCGGGGCACTCCAATAGGGTGATCTCAGGAGCGGTGATGTCCACCACAGTGAGCATTTGCGTGCAGCTTTCCATGGCGATGTTGCCACAGTGGTCTTCGGATACAGCGAAGAAAGTACGTGTGATTTCGTACGTGCCGTTGCCGTCTTCGCAAGTGTAGATCGGGTCGCTGTCTTCAACAGTGTAGCTGAGTGTTGGCGCAGCGTCGCAGTTGTCGGTGCTGAAGATCTCAACTTCTCCACTTTGGGTAGGGTCGAGTTCGCCCATGCAATCGGCATCCAGTTCTACCACCACATCTTCAGGACAGGTGATGTCGATCGTTGGAGCGACCGTGTCGATCAGCAAGATGAACTGATGGGCGCTAGACGTATTGCCGCAAGCGTCAATCACAATGTACTCTACGTCCCAAGTTGGCACGGGGCTTACGCATCCACCAGACATGGGGTCGCATTGGATGTAGGCGGTATCAATCTCGCAATTGTCGGTCCATGAGGCGAAGCCAAGTGAGGTCAAAACGTCCATGTCGCAGGCCCACTCGTCGCAGGAGATGGACACCTCAACAGCGCTCAACTCGATCATGGGTGCAATCTGGTCGATGACTTCGATCGTCTGCACACCAGAGACGCTATCGGCATTGCCGCAGCCGTCTTCAGCGCTCGCTGTCCATGTCCGACGAATGGTATAGCAACCATCACTGATGGCATCTACAATTTCGTCGGAATAGCTGATGTCGCCCGTCACTGAGCTGCAGTCATCTGCGAAGTTGGCCGAAGCCTCTCCAGTGAAGTCGGTGTCCGTCTCCACACTGCAGTCGCCCATCACAGATACAGAAAGGTCGCCAGGAAGTGTGAGGTCAATGGAAGGCGCCACAGTATCGACCACATGGATCAATTGCGTGCAAGTGCCTACGTTTCCGAAGAGGTCTTCGGCACTCCAAGTGCGCTCAATGGTATAGCAGCCTGCGTCCGTTTGGTCGATGATGACATCGGCGAGGATGCTAACTGGGATGCTGTCAAGGTCGTCGCAATTGTCAACGACAGTTACGGTGGCTACCTGAGGGATGTCCTCCGTGCAAGCCACAATGGCTTCTCCAGGGCAACCGAGGAAGGTCGGAGCAATGGTATCCACGCGGCAGATGTGCTGCTCGACGTTGTAAGCACCGCAAGAATCCACAAAGGTGTAGATGTTGGTCGTGCACATTTCGTCATAGTCGAAGTATTCTGTTTCGAGGCTGAGGTCGACGATCACATCGCCGAGCGCTCCCGATACGGGGACACCAGAAATTTGGCCTTCCCATGCATACCAACCGCCGAGTCCGAACTCGCAGTTGTGGTCATTGGCCGCTTCACCGACCTGGAAACCAAAGTGTTCGTTGACCGGAGCGTGGTTCAGGCTGAGCAAGCTGCCCTCAAAAGAACCTGTTCCGTGCAAATAACTCTGGTCGTTCTTCAAGGTGTAGATCAGCCAAGAGTCGGTGTCCACGTTTTCACAGGAATAGGCATACTTGAATCCTTTGCCCATGGCTTCCCATTCTGGTCCGGTCACGCCGTTTTCGAACACGAGGAAGACCTTGAACCCTTGGGTGGCGTCTTCGCTGTTTTCAATGTTACCAGAGAGTACTGCCGTTCCGTTGTTGTACTGGACAAATTCCAGTCCCATGCCGCTTTCTACAAAGTAATCAGAGGCGGCGAGGCCTTGCATTTGGAGTCCGTAAATGCGCAACGCACCGTCAGGGCCCACTCCCAATGCCGTATTGGCTTCACCCGAAATCAGGGAGTCCATGGCAGGGAGCGTGACACATGAAGTGGCTTCGGTGGTCACACCGGTGCAAGCGTTGTACACAGATGCGTCTTCCAGGCAAGTGATGTCTGCGAGGTCATCGAGACATTGCACGGTATAGTCTTGGAGCGACTCGTCGATGACGAGGCACAAGGGGTCGCAGTCGTCCAACTCAATGGGGTCACCATTGCAATCAAACCCAGGCTGCGCAAACTCACAGGAACCATCTTCATCCGTGGCTTCTGGGTTGTAGTTGCAAGCAAATTCATCGGTACAACCGGCCACTTCGAGCGGGTCGCAAATGCCATCGCTGTCTACATCGCTCAAGCAGTTGCCCTCACAGTCGAGGTAATCCTCTTCTGGATAGGTGCACAAGGTGTTGTCGACATCGGTAGCATCCCCGTCATAGTTGCATGCGAGGGGGTCGCCACAGCCTTCTGTCTCTTCTTCGTCACAGATGCCGTCTCCGTCTTCGTCGTTGAGGCACTCACACTCACAGTCCACGTTGTCGCTGCCGCAGAACTGCTCTGGGTAGACACAAGCAATGCCGTCGGTTGTGGCCAGCGGGTTGTAGTTGCAAGCCGCTTCATCCAAGCACCCTTCGATGGGGTCGCCTGAACCGAATGGGAATTGCTGAGGATCGTCGAAAGTCCCAAGGTCGTCCCCTTCCACTTCTGGGGTCAAGGTGAAGTCGAGTTCGTACTGCTCGCAATCGTCTTCATCCCAAAGGATAAAGGAAATCTCTTCACCTGCATCTGCATAGATGCTCATGTTGATCCAGCTTCCGCCTTCGTAGTCAAAGGCAGTGCTGATTCCGACAGTGTTTCCGTCCACCTGCGCAATCACCGTACCCCCTACGATGGGAGCGCCGTTGAAGAACACTTCGGCAATGACAGAGGCAGGAATCAATGGAAGCACCTCCACACTGGTGTCGGGCTCGTTACAGGGGTCCTCGAAGTCACAGATCCCGTCGTTGTCGGTGTCTTCCAGGCAGTTGCCGTCACAATCGTAGCCAGCTTCTGGGCCGTCACCATTGCACACGCCACAAGCATCGGGTGTGCCCACACAATCATCCTCGTCGTCACAGATGCCGTCAGCATCTGCATCTTCACTGCAATCGCCACCGCAGACGCCCAAGGCATCCAACACATTGCCGTCACAGTCACAATCACCGGGCGCAATGCCGCTTCCACCACATTCGCCGCATTCATCCAATTCGGCACAAGAGCCGTCGTCGATGGTCGACTCAGCATCGTAGTTGCAGGCAGCATCGTCGGTACAACCGGCGCAGCTCAAGAATTCGCAGGATGCGTCATCTTCTGTAGCGTCAGCGTCAAAGTTGCAGGCTTCCTCGTTGGTACAGCCGTCCACTTCAGCTTCGTCGCAAACGCCGTCACCGTCGGTATCGTTGAGGCAAGCCCCATCGCAATCGACGTAGTCAAATCCATAAAGGTCTGTGGGGTATTCGCAGAGGGAATTGTCGGTGTCGGTATAGTCACCTGAATTACAAGCGGCTTCGTCTGTGCATCCCAAAGTCTCGTCTTCGTCGCAAACGCCATCGCTGTCGGTATCATTCAGACAGTTTCCATCACAGTCAAAGGCGTCTGTTCCATAGAGGTCCAGCGGATAAATACAGGATCCGTCCTCAGTATCGGCCAGATCAAAGTAGTTGCATGCTGTCTCATCGGTACATCCAGGAATGGGGTTCCCGCTCAAGAAAGGCAGGTCCGAAGGATCGTCAAACGTAGAAAGCTCTTCGCCGTTTTCGCTCACGGTCTCAGACAAGTCAATGTCGTAGAGGGCACATTGTGCTGCGTCAAACAACTGGAAATCAATTTGGTCACCAGCTTGAGCATAAATGGTCATGCTCACCCAGCTGCTGCCTTCATATTCAAAGGCTTCGTCTACACCGGCGGTTTCTCCGTTGACTGAGGCAATCAAGGTCATGCCTACAACGGCCTGGCCGTCCAAGGTGACTTCCGCAATGAAAGAGGCGGGAACCGTGGGGAGCACGGCAGGTGTGAGGTCGGGATCATTGCAAGGGTCATCGCCGTCACAAATGCCGTCGCCGTCAGCATCGGCGAGGCAGTTTCCGTCACAGTCGAGGCCTTCGTCCGCGAAGGTGCAGGAGCCATCATCGTCTGTGGCTGTTGCGTCAAAGTTGCAGGCCGTATCGTCCTGGCAACCTGCGAGTTCATCGCTGTCACAAATGCCGTCGCCGTCAGCATCGGCGAGGCAGTTTCCGTCACAGTCAAGCGCTTCGCTGCCGAAAAGGTCCACAGGGAATTCGCATGAACCATCATCTTCTGTGGCGAGCGCGTCATAGTTACAAGCTTCAGCAGCTGTGCACCCCAGCGAAGGGCCGCCCGCACCGAAGTAGAAGGTATCGCGGAACTCATTCATGCCGTCTCCATCGATAAAGACTTGGCAGTAAATCTGACCGCTGATTTCTCCAGTGGTGGTAAACTGACCAATCAGCACGCGGAGATCGTCCCCTGCGATGCCGTTGGAGTCTCCATTGAGTGCATACCATGCACCGCCAATGAGGTCGTCGATGGCAAGGTTGGCTCCAGGCAAACCTCCGCCCGGATCAAAATTGGTCACCCACGGGTTGTCGGTGGATTGCACTGTACTAACGTTGGCTTCACCCAAGAGTGCATTGGGTACACTTTCGATGCCCACAGTGACCCAACTGTCGTAAGGCAGTTCTGGATAGAATCCGAACAAGACAGAATTGATGCCGTTGGGCGTTGCCGCGCCAAGGGTGGCATTGTAGAAGTCTGTCGTCGTGTTGACATAGGTTGGGTTTGTGAGGTCTCCTGAAACCGAGGACATAAAGTCTGCAGGGTTGTTCATGGAGATGTACAAACGCGAACAGGAGTAACCGGTGAGGTCGGTTACACCGAGTGCGCCCACCAGAACACCGATGTTTTCGTTGACGACTTCGACTTCGAGGTCATACCCCTCTGGTGCGGGGGAGGAGTTGATGGGTTGTCCATTTGCAAGGGTGCAGGACAGGGCAAAGAAAAGCCCGAGGAACAATCGGAAAGGGTTCATGGCGCCGTTGGAATAAGCTGATAGCATCATTGATAAGTCCTACAAAGATGCGAAAAAACCCGACTAATTGCAATTATTTGATGGTTCGTCGAAGAAATACATTGATTCGTAGACGAAAATTTATGGGCGCAAGGCATCGTTCAAGGCCCGCCAAAAGCCTTGTAACCCGATGTTTGAGCGCCTGAAACGGCTTATCCTACGATGTTGATAATGCGCCCGGGAACCACGATGATTTTTCGGGGCTCACGGCCATCTAATTGCTTGGAAGTGCGGGGATCAGCCAACACTGCAGCCTCCACTTCCTTCGGTCCCAAATCAGCGGAGACCTCAAATTGGAACCGCACTTTGCCGTTGAATTGAACGGGATAGCGCACTTCGGATTCGACCAGTTTTTCGGGGTCCCATGCGGGCCAAGGAGCATCGACCACAGAGCCCATTCCACCAGCGGACAACCACAGTTCCTCGGCCAAATGCGGCGCATAAGGTCCCAAGATGGCAGCGAGTGGTTGCAAGATCTGACGGTCATGACAGCCCTGATCGGTCAGCTCATTTACGCCGATCATGAGGGCACTGACCACAGTATTCCAGCTCAGGCGATCGAGGTCCTCGGTCACTTTTTTGATCGTCTTGTGCAAGGTTCGCTCAGCGTCCGAGGAAGGCGGGGTATCGGTGACAATGCCTTGGCCCTCGCCGTCCATGTAGAGGCGGGTGAGTTTCCTCAAGAATCCGTGCACACCACTGATGCCCTGGGTGTCCCAAGGCTTGGCCTGTTCCAATGGACCGAGGAACATCTCGTAACAGCGCAGGGTGTCGGCGCCATACCGTTCTACGAGATCGTCAGGATTTTCTACGTTGTACTTGGACTTGGACATCTTTTCGACCTCACTTCCGCAGCGGTATTCACCCTGCTCGTTGAGTTCGAACGTGGCACCTGCGAATTCAGGCCGCCAAGCTTTAAAGGCCTCCGTATCCAAGACATCGTTTCGGACAAGGGCAATGTCCACATGGAGGCGCTGGGTGCGTTGCTCCTTGCGGCGTTCAAATGTGACAAAAGTGTTGGAGCCTTCGATGCGATAAACAAAGCTGCTTCGACCGAGGATCATGCCTTGGTTGACCATCTTGGCGAAAGGCTCGTCAAAGCCAATCAAGCCGAGGTCAAAGAGAAATTTGGTCCAAAACCTGCTGTAGAGCAAGTGTCCGGTTCCGTGTTCCGCGCCACCTACGTACAAGTCGACCTGTCCCCAATAGTCACTTTTCACCCGGTCGCACAAACCGCTGTCATTGTGGGGGTCCATGTACCTCAGAAAGTACCAGCTCGACCCGGCCCAACCTGGCATGGTGTTGAATTCCATGCGGTCTCCACGAGACACGTTCCAATGTTCGGCCCTTGCAAGCGGGGGGTCCCCATCTTCGGTGGGCAAGTAGGCGTCCACATCGGGAAGCAGGACCTGCTCGTCTTCGATGAGTTGTGGCACACCTTGATCGTAACAGATGGGGAAGGGTTCCCCCCAGTAACGCTGGCGGCTAAATACGGCGTCGCGCAGTCGGTAGTTCACGCGGGGAGCTGCAAATCCGGCAGCCTCCGTCTCCTTGATGGCGATGGGCAGCACCGCCGAGCAACGCTGTCCGCTCCACTCACCGCTGTTGCACAGCACGGCATCCTTGTCGGTGCAGGCACCTTCAGCGGTGTTATGGCCTTCGAAAATTGGTGGGATGTCCAACCCAAAAGCGCTGGCAAACTCCCAGTCCCTTTGGTCTCCCGCAGGGACAGCCATGACGGCCCCGGTTCCATATCCGGCGAGAACGTAATCGGCAATCCAAATGGGCATGGGTGCACCCGTGAGCGGGTGCAAGGCACTGGCGCCGGTGAAGCATCCTGTCACGCCGCGGTCACCGGCCATCCTTTCGCGCTCGCTGCGGGCAGCGGTCTCCTTTTGGTAGGCTGCAACGGCATCTTGATGTTCAGCCGTTGTGATGTCTTGTATGAGCTCGTGTTCTGGGGCCAGCACGAGGAAGTTGGCGCCGTAGAGGGTGTCTGGCCTTGTGGAAAACACCTCGATGGTCCGGCCTTCGTGGTGCTGGATGTCAAACCGCAACTGTGCTCCGGTAGACTTGCCAATCCAATTGCGCTGTACCTCTTTAATGCTGTCAGACCAATCGATGCTGTCCAGACCTTGAAGCAGACGGTCGGCATAGGCGGTGATGCGCATCATCCATTGGCGCATTTTTTTGCGCACCACAGGGTGTCCTCCGCGCTCACTGAGCCCCCCGATGACCTCATCGTTGGCCAATACAGTGCCCAGCGCAGGACACCAGTTGACCTCGCTGTCGGCGAGGTAGGCCAGGCGATAGGCCATCAGCACGGCTCCTTGCCCTTGCGCATCCAAAGCGTTCCATTGCTCGGCAGAAAAGGACCCTTCAAAATCCTCGCCCCATACCATCTGACCGGCTTCGGCCAGCGTGTCGTCCCCAACCACCCAGTCCACCTTGGCATTGCCCTCTTGAGCAAAGTGTGAGGTCAGCGCCTCAATGGGTTTGGCCCGATCAGCCGCGCGGTCATAACCGTGCTCAAAGAGGCGGGCAAAGATCCACTGGGTCCACTTGTAATATTCGGGACTGCTGGTCCTGACCTCCCGCGACCAATCATAGCTAAAGCCCAACAGGTCGAGTTGCTCGCGGTACCTGGCAATGTTGCGTTCTGTGGTGACCGCAGGGTGTTGACCTGTTTGAATGGCATATTGCTCAGCGGGCAGGCCAAAGCTGTCATAGCCCTGCGGGTGCAGAACATTGAATCCTTGTTGCCGTTTGTACCGGGCGATCACATCGGAAGCGATGTAGCCCAAGGGGTGACCAACGTGCAATCCTGCACCACTCGGGTAAGGGAACATGTCGAGTACATAGTACTTCTTCTTTGCAGCGTCTTCTGAAACCTTATAGGTCTCTTGCTTTTGCCAATGCTGGCGCCACTTGTTTTCGATGGCTTTGAAATCGTATTCCATACCCGCGGGATGTGGGTGCGAAGATACCTAGGCCCGTCGCCGCTCAGGAGTCCCATTTTACAGCGGCATTGGTGCGTATAAACACGGACCTAGATTGGAATCCAAACCGTTGGATTTCGATTCTTCTGTGTGAAATTGCAGCTGTGTACGCCACCCGCATTCCCGAACCGGTTCCTTCCTTGTTTCCAGAGTTCCTCTGGTCAGGCGACGCTGACGGCCGAGATGTGCACCTCACGTTTGACGATGGCCCGCATCCAGAATGGACGCCGCGCATCTTGGACATGTTGGGGTTGGCAGACCACAAAGCCACGTTTTTTTGCGTGGGCCAAAATGTGGAGCGCTATCCGGAGGTGTTCGAGCGGATACAGGCCGAAGGCCACAGTTGGGGCAACCACACGATGCAGCATGAATCCGGCTGGTCAACAGGTCAATATGCCTATCTCAAGAGTTTTATGGAATGCGAGGCCATCACGCAATCGGGCCTTTTTCGTCCACCGTATGGACGCATGACCCGCGCTCAAGGAAAGGCCATTGCATCGCGCAGCCGCATTGTCATGTGGGATTTGCTCACGGGTGATTTTGACCAAAAGCGCTCTCCAGAGCAATGCCTCAAAAACACGCTGGGCCATTTTCGCCCTGGTTCCATCGCCGTCATGCACGACAGCCAAAAGGCAGCGCCACGGACCATCGGACTCTTGGCGGGGTTGTTGCATAAAATGGATGAAGAAGGGTGGCTCGGTACGGCATTGGACATGCCCACCCGTTCATAGCAAGAAGATTCCGACAGCAAGGCCCTCACGGAACTTACAAGGGTTTGGAAGGTCCTCCCGCATTTTTGCTGCCTGATGAACCAAAGAAGCGGACCGCTGCGCGTACTGTACGTCGACGATGATGAGATGGCCCTGACGCTGACGCAACTTCAGTTGCTCAATGCGGGAATGGTGGCTGAAGCCACATCGGACATTCTGGAAGCTGTGGGCACACTTGCAACGGAAAAGCTCGACCTCATTTTGTTGGACTCTGTCATGCCCACCATTGATGGCGTTGAGTTTTTACAGCTGATGCGGTCCCTCCAGTTCAATTACCCGGTGGTGTTTTTGACCGGGTTTGGGGTTGAAGAACTGTGGGAAGTGGTCCGAGAGTTCGAAGTCTTGGGAATTTTGGACAAGCAAAAAGACCGCATGGAGCTTCCAGAACGCCTTCTAGAGCTTTACAACCAATACGAAAATGACCAGTTGAGCGTCAGCTCTCCTGTGAGCCTTGACGGGCCTCACGCAGCATCTTGAGTTTGCGGCTGATTTCGCCCATTTCCCTCTGATCTGATTCAATTTTTTTCTGGAAATCAGCGACAATGGAAGCGGCACCTTTTCCTGTGAAGATGCCCATGTTGTTTTCGTACTGGGTGACGCGTTTGCGCAGCCGGTCCATTTTGTCCCGCAGCACACGCTCTTCCTTGCGCGCCATGTGATCTGAACCCTCACCCGTCACCAAACTCTCCACCCGCTGCTTGTAAGCCTCTACTGAGCGCTCACTGCGTTTCTCACCCAGGGCATCAAATTTCTTGTCCATGGCATTGCCATAGCGTTCCACGATTTGCTCGAACATGCGCCGCGGGACATGACCACTTTCTGCCCAACGCTTGGAAAACGCCTTGAGCGCTCCCAAATCGTTGCCATGATTCCCGGACAACTCGAAGGCTTCAATTTCTTCGATGAGCTTCTCTTTGGCTTGCTGATTGACCTTGTACTCCTTGTCTCGGTCTGCAAACTGGGCCTTCCTGGCTGTGAAGAATTGATCGCAAGCACCACGAAATTTGCGCCACAAGCGGTTTTCGTCGCGTGGGCCGGCTGAGCCCAGGTCCTTCCATTCTTTTTGCAAGGCCATCAGCTGGTCTGCAGTCTGCTTCCAAGCTGTGCTTTCTGCCAGTTTTGTCGCTTCTTCAGCAATGGCCTGTTTCCGGTCGCGCACCTTGTTCTGGGCGGCACGAACATCGGCAAAAGCGGCGTCGCGCTTTTGAAAAAACAAGTCGCACAATTCCCGGAAACCCTCCCAAGCTTCTTGGTCGTCTTTGCGGCCTGCAAACCCGATGGTCTTCCACCGCTTTTGCACGTCCTTGACTTTTTCGGCCTGTGCTGGCCATTCGGTAGGGCCTTGGATTTCGACTTCCAACAATGCCCTGACCTCTTCCACAAGGGCCTGTTTGGCTTCGAGGTTCTTTTGAAAGCCTTCGCGGATACCGTCGAAATGCGCCTTGATCTCGTCCAGGGCACTGCGGGTATGACCGAAAAAGGTGTCGGCCATCTCTTGGTAAGTTTCCCGCGGGCTGGGGCCTACGTCGAACCAAGCTTTCATGTAGCTCCGCGCCAAAAGCTCTTTTTCCTTGAGGTCCGTGACGGACGCCAATTCAGAAGCTTGGGCGATGAGGTCTTGCTTTTTCTTGAGGTTGACCTGCAAGTCATGGTCTTGCAGCTGCTTGTAAATGTTGACGTTGTAGAAGAACTCATCGCGAAGACGGTGCCAAGCATCGTGAACCTCCTTGTATTGGTCACCGGGCACATTGCCGATGGCATTCCACTTTTCTGTGAGTGCATTGAAGGCGTCGAACATCTTGCCGATGTGCTCTTCGTTGGCCACCAATTCCTTCATGGAATTCAAAACGGCCGTTTTCTGTTCGAGGTTGGCCCTTTGCTCCGCAGCTACTTTTTCACGCCAAGCCTTCTCCCTTTCGCGGAAAGCCTTGTACATCTCATCGTTGCGCGCATCCTCAGCGTCAGGTTCGTAAGAAAAACGGAGGGGTTCTTCCCCGGGCTCCAGGCTGGGTTGTTCGATTTCATCAAACGCGGAACGCTGGGCAGCTACGTCTTTTTCACGTGCGTCCTTGTACACTTCGAAGGCAGTGCGCACGTCGACGCGCACGGATTCGATTTCCGGGTTCTCCAGCAACGACGCGATGCGTTGATTGATCTCGGCTTTCATGGCATTGGGTAGGTTGGCTCCATCAGGCGTTCCCGATGGTTTGCAGATGGCAAGTCCTTTACAGGCTGTACTCCGTAGATTCAGCGCCGTGGACGTGAAAAAAGATGTTTCATCGAAGATACGACATTGGTGCGCCCGTGCCGAGCGGTCGCCTGCTCAGGTGCGCCGAAAACTGCATACGTGGGGTGAAAAAGAAGGGGCAGAAAAGCTCATCGCTGCTTTGCAGAAAGACGGGTATGTCGATGCGGAACGCTTCGCAGAAGCCTACGCCCTGGACCACGTGCGCCTCAAGGGCTGGAGCCCGGGAAAAGTGGCGGCAGCATTGAGGTTCGAGCATGCGATGGAGGAGGGTGCCGTGGACCGGGCTTTGGCCCAAGTCACGGCAGAGGAAGTGCTCGATGCCGCCCGGCGTGCCGCGCGTAAGCGCAAGCTGCGGCACCCAGACGAAGAGCCGTCCAAGACCATTGGAGACTTGCTGCGCAAGGGGTTCAAGTTGGAAGTAGTGCGTGCGGCAATGGCCGCGGAGGATGCGCCCCCTAAATTTGGACCCTCATGTTGACTGCTGACCAAATCCAATCTGCCCGGGTGCGCGTGAACGCGCTGATGGGATACCTCGCCATCGAGCAGAAACGCATTGACATTCTGGAGGACGAGAAGCTGTCCCAAGACCCGGAGTTTTGGAACGATGCGAAGGAAGCAGAGAAGGTCATGCGCCGGATCCGTGGCAAAAAGGTGTGGGTTGGAGAATTTGAAAGGGCCGAGTCTGCAATAGAAGACCTTCAGGTGCTGTTCGAATTCTTCAAAGAAGGCGAAAGCACGGAGGAAGAAGTCATGGCCCAATACGGTGACTTGATCCAGTGCATCGAGGAACTCGAATTCAAGCAGATGCTTTCCGATGAGGCCGATGGACTCAATGCCGTGGTGCAAATCACGGCTGGAGCAGGCGGCACCGAGTCTTGCGACTGGGCTGGCATGCTCACCCGGATGTACACGATGTACTCCGATAAGGCGGGTTTCAAAGTCAAGGAAATAGACCGCCAAGACGGCGATGTGGCTGGCATCAAGCAGGTCACGATGGAAGTCGACGGGGACTACGCTTTTGGGATGCTCAAAGGGGAGAACGGTGTGCACCGTTTGGTTCGAATCAGCCCCTATGATTCTCAGGCCCGAAGGCACACGTCTTTTGTTTCCGTGTATGTCTACCCCTTGGTGGATGACAGCATTGAAATCGAGGTGAATCCAGGAGACCTCACATGGGATACTTTCAGGTCTGGAGGAGCAGGAGGACAGAACGTGAACAAGGTGGAAACCGGCGTTCGACTCCGTCACAAGCCCACGGGAATCATCATCGACAACACGGAGACGCGCTCGCAATTGGGCAACAAGGAAAAAGCCATTCAGCTTTTGAAGTCTCAATTGTATGAGATGGAAATGGCCAAGCGAAGTGAGGCCCGGGCCGAAATCGAGGCGGGCAAAAAGAAAATTGAGTGGGGCTCACAGATCCGCTCTTATGTGCTGCAGCCGTACAAAATGGTCAAGGACCTGCGTTCGAGCTACGAAACATCCAACACCGATGCGGTACTCAACGGGGAGATTGAGCCTATGCTCAAAGCCAACCTGATGCATGCTGCTGCTGAGCGCTCAGCTGCGGAGCAGTGAAGACCGCCGTCACACCACAGACACCTTCCGAGAAATGAACACCCGCATCGAAAAGGACACCCTTGGCGACGTTGCCGTACCCGCTGATCAATACTGGGGAGCGCAAACAGAACGCAGCCGCCACAATTTCCCCATTGGCCCCGCAGGCACCATGCCCATTGAGGTGGTGCATGCATTTGGTCACTTGAAAATGGCCGCAGCACGCGCCAACTGCGACTTGGGTGTTTTGGATTCGGGCAAACGAGACCTCATTGTGCAGGTCTGCGAAGAGATCATCGCGGGGCAACTCGACGACTGCTTTCCACTGGTGGTTTGGCAGACAGGATCGGGCACCCAATCCAACATGAACGTCAACGAGGTCATCGCCAACCGGGCCCACGTTTTGGCGGGAGGAACACTGGGTAAGGGGGAGCGCCCGGTGCACCCCAATGACGACGCCAACAAGTCTCAAAGTTCCAACGACACCTTTCCGACCGCGATGCACCTGGCGGCTTTTGACCGCATTGCAGGCACGACCCTGCCAGGGGTACAGCATTTGAGGGACGCCTTGGCTGTCAAGGCTGAAGAGCTCCAGGCTGTGGTGAAAATCGGCCGCACCCACCTGATGGACGCCACACCGCTCACCTTTGGACAGGAGTTCGGCGGATATGTGGCCCAGCTCGACCACGGAATGAAGGCCGTGCGCAACACATTGGGCCATCTGGCCGAGCTCGCATTGGGTGGCACAGCTGTTGGCACAGGACTCAATGCACCCGATGGATACGCCGAAAAGGTGGCGGCTTACATGGCTGAATCCACTGGGCACCCATTTGTAACTGCCCCCAATAAGTTTGAGGCTTTGGCTGCACACGATGCTGTGGTGGAGGCCCATGGGGCACTCAAGCAACTGGCTGTCAGCTGCAATAAGATTGCCCACGACATCCGCATGATGGGCAGTGGTCCCCGAAGCGGCATTGGCGAATTGTCCCTGCCGGCAAACGAGCCCGGGTCGAGCATCATGCCGGGCAAGGTCAACCCCACGCAAGCCGAGGCCTTGACCATGGTTTGTGCGCAGGTCATGGGCAACGATGTGGCCGTCACCATTGGCGGAGCCCAAGGACATTTCGAGCTCAATGTTTTCAAGCCGATGATGGCCCGGAACATCTTGGAGTCTGCCCGGCTGATGGGAGAGGCCTGTGCCTCGTTTGCAGACCGCTGTGTCGCAGGGATCAAACCAAACCGTGCCAGAATTGACCAGCTCTTGGGCGACAGCCTAATGCTGGTCACCGCACTGAACCCGCACATCGGCTATTACAAGGCAGCCGCGATTGCCCAAAAAGCCCACGAAGAGGGTACAACGCTCAAGGCTGCGGCCTTGGGCCTCGGTCACCTTACCGAAGAGGAATACGACCGCTGGGTGGTGCCCTCCAACATGACGGGCGCCTGATGAGGGCTGCCCATTTCCGCACCCTTGGACGGTCTTTGTGCGTGGCCTTGTTGGCTGTTTTGCTGGTTGATTGTGGACCTCCAAGGCATGTCCACCGCGCAAAACGGAAAAGGAAGCCCAAGTGCAAGACCTGCCCTTCCTTTTCTCACAATGGGTCTCCTTTTGAGCAAGGGCTACCTTTGCAGCCGGAATTTTCGAAAGGAACAACCCCATGGCCCTACACGACCACACATATGCCGTCATCATGGCGGGAGGCGTCGGCTCCCGCTTCTGGCCGATGAGCCGTTCTGGCAGTCCAAAGCAGTTTCTCGACATTTTGGACCGCGGGCGCACCTTGATTCAAATGACGGCCGACAGGCTCGAACCAATGCTGCCTTATGACCGCATGTACGTTGTGACCAACGTCCGCTACAAGGAGGAGGTCATGGCGCAGCTTCCCGACCTTCCTGAGGATCAGATTTTATGCGAGCCCTTCATGCGCAATACGGCGCCATGCTTGGCTTACGCCCACCACCGGATTGCAAAAAAAGACCCCGAGGCCACGATTGTTGTGGCCTCTGCTGACCATTTGATCGAAGATGAAGAGGGCTTCCGGGACGTGCTCGGAGTTGCGGTGCAACAGGCTTCAGAAACAGCCCAACTGCTAACCTTGGGTATCACCCCCACACGCCCTGACACAGGCTATGGGTACATCCAATATGAAGGTCTTCCCGGAGCATTTGATGACCGACTTCAGCAGGTCAAAACCTTTACCGAGAAGCCCAATAAAGAGATCGCCGAACAGTTCCTCTCTTCGGGTGATTTCTGCTGGAACTCGGGGATTTTTATTTGGTCCCTCAAGACCATCCAAGACCGATTTGAAGAGCAGCTGCCAGATTTGCAGGCGCTCTTTGTCGAACGAAGTGCCGATTTGGGAACGGAAAAGGAGGCCGAAGCCGTGCTGTCCATTTTTGGTGCGGCGGAAAACATTTCCATCGACTACGGAATCATGGAAGGGGCACCCAATGTGGGCGTCGTCCTGGGCGACTTTGGGTGGAGTGACCTGGGAACATGGGGCTCTCTTTACGAGAAACTCGAAAAGGATGCCGATGGCAATGCGCTGAGCGGCGTGACCTTTATGGGAGACGGTGCATCGGGCCTCATGGTGGCTGCCGAAGGTGGAAAGTTGGTTGTGGCCAAAGGACTGCAAGACTTTATCGTGGTGGACACGCCGGATGCTTTGCTGTTGTGCCCACGCAACGAGGAGCAATGGGTCAAGCAATTGGTCTCTCGACTCAAGTCAGACCACGGAGAGCCCCTGGTTTAATCCCGACGAAATAACAATCCCTGTGGCGCCGGGGCGGTGGGTGTGTACCTTCGTTAGGAGGCATGGGACTGCTATTCCATATCGGCCGCTATTTCGCGTTCATGGCATCGGCGCTTCGTCGACCGCAAAAGGGCCGTGTCTTTGCGCAGGCCACCATCATTGAATTGGAGGCCATTGGCGTCCAAAGTTTGGGCATCGTGGCGCTTTTGAGCCTCTTCATGGGCGCGGTAATCGCCATCCAAACCGCTCACCAGGTGGGCGGATGGGTGCCGGCCTACACCATCGGGTTTACGGTGCGACAGACCATGATCCTGGAATTTGCGCCCACCATCATTCCCGTCATCCTTTCGGGAAAGGTCGGCTCCAACATCGCATCACAGATTGGTACCATGCAGGTCACCGAGCAAATTGATGCCTTAGAGGTCATGGGGGTGCGCAGCATCTCTTATCTCGTTCTGCCCAAGCTCTTGGCCGCCTTGGTCATTTTCCCCTTCCTTGTTGTGATCGCTATGGTACTCGGCATTGGCGCGGGTGCTTGGATTTGCGACGCTGCGGACCTCAGCAGCTTTGCCGATTACGAGTACGGGATTCAAATGGACTTCAAGGCCTTTGACGTGACCTACGCGCTGATCAAAACCTGTGTATTTGCCTTGATCATCACCAGTGTGAGCGCCTACCACGGATACCACACTTCTGGCGGGGCCAAGGAGGTCGGCCGTTCTAGCACCAAGGCTGTGGTGTACAGCGTGGTCATCGTCATGGTGGCCAACCTCGTGATCACACAATTGCTGCTCACATGATACGGGTGCGCGGCGTAGACAAGTCCTTTGGGGATAAAGCCGTTTTGAAGGGCATCGATGCGTCTTTCGATGCGGGCAAGGTGAACTTCATGATTGGCCGCAGTGGCTCGGGTAAATCCGTGCTTACCAAATGCATTGTGGGATTGCTCGAGGTGGATGCGGGCGACATTCAATACGCAGGAGAGGACTTTACGACTTTGTCATCCAAGGAGCGCGAAGAAATCCGGTTGCAAATCGGCATGCTGTTCCAGGGTGGGGCGTTGTTTGACTCCATGACGGTGTTGGAGAATGTGGTGTTTCCCTTGAGGATGTTCCATTCTATGGACGCAGAGGAGCGTGAAGAAAGGGCCATGGAGTGCCTCAAACGGGTTCAGCTCGAAGGGGCCGAACACCGCTATCCTGCGGAAGTCTCGGGCGGTATGCAAAAACGTGTGGCGCTCGCACGCGCCATCGTAGGACGTCCCCGCTATTTGTTTTGTGACGAGCCCAATTCAGGTTTGGACCCCCAAACGGCCATTGTCATTGACAACCTGATTCGCGACCTGACCCAGGAATATCAGACCACCACCGTTGTCATCTCTCACGACATGAACAGTGTGATTGAGATTGGAGACAACATCCACTTTCTGCACGAGGGTACTGTGGCGTGGCGTGGCGACCGCAAAGGCATCTTGGACAGTGGTGTCAAGGAGCTCGACACGTTCGTTTACGCGTCTGACCTCATGCGCAGTATCAAAGGCAAACTACAGGGCCGCTGATGTCGAACAACGCCCCCCACACCCCTTATTCACTGCCGCGCCAATCCCCCGAAGAAATGCGCCAAAGGTTGGATGCCATGTATGGGCACCTGTCTGCCAGGCGGAGCGTTCGCACATTCAGCTCCGACCCCATACCATTGGACATTCTGGAACGGGCGGTTCAAATTGCTGGGACCGCGCCAAGCGGCGCGCATAAACAGCCTTGGAGCTTTTGCATTGTCACCGACCCCGAATTGCGTACCCGAATTCGGGTGGCTGTAGAAGAAGAGGAGCTCAGGAGTTACACCGAAAGAATGTCAGACCGTTGGTTGCAGGATTTGGCCCCGCTGGCAACCGACCACATCAAGCCGTTCATCGAGGAGGCGCCTGCATTGATCATTGTCTTTCGCAGGGTCTATGAACCCGAGCCCGAAACAGGAGGCCGCCATCCGAACTATTATGTCCAAGAGAGCTGTGGCATCGCTACAGGCCTGCTGCTCGCTGCTTTGCATGAAGCGGGCATTGCCGCATTGACCCACACTCCTTCACCCATGAATTTTTTGGGGTCCCTTCTGGGCCGTCCTGAGAACGAGCGTGCTTTTCTGAACATTCCAGTCGGTTGGCCGGCAAATGGGACTACTGTGCCTAATCTTTCGCGCAAAAGTTTGGACGAAATCTGTACTCACTACCCGAAAGGGGATAAATAGTGGTTGTTACAAAGCGTTGAAAAACAGTGATTTAATCGTGTTTTCAACGAAAAAAAGAGGAAGTTTGACGAATCGTTGTTTTTGAGGTCGGACACTTGAAATAGAGACGTTTACTTTGCACCGCATTCGCAACACCACCAATCATGTCTGATATCCGCGAAAAAGTGACCGCCATCATCGTCGACAAGCTCGGCGTAGAAGCTTCTGAAGTGAACGATGCGGCTGGATTCACCAACGACCTCGGAGCGGATTCGCTCGATACGGTCGAGTTGATCATGGAATTCGAAAAGGAATTCAACATCGCTATCCCCGATGACCAAGCCGAAAAAATCGGTACGGTCGGCCAAGCCATCGAGTACATCGAGAACGCGAAGTAAGCCCCACATGGAGCTGAACCGTGTCGTCATCACGGGAATGGGTTGCCTGACACCATTGGGCAAAGACGTTCCCTCTTTCTTCGACGCATTGAAACGTGGAGTCAGCGGAGCTGGTCCCATCACGCGTTTCGATGCCTCCAAGTTCAAGACGCAATTTGCCTGCGAAATCAAAGACTGGGACCCCAGTGAACACTTTGACCGCAAGGAAGCGCGCAAGCTTGACCCCTATGCCCAATATGGCATTGTGGCTGCCAGGCAAGCCGTAGCCCAGTCTGGTCTGGCCGAATCCAATCCCGATCCCGACAGGGTAGGGGTGATTTTTGGCAGTGGCATTGGAGGACTCTTTACGTTCCAGCAGGAAATCACGGCTTTTGCCCAGGGTGATGGCACCCCGCGTTTCAACCCCTTCTTCATTCCCAAGATGATCGGCGACATCTGCGCCGGACACATCAGCATGGAATTTGGATTCCGGGGCCCCAACTATGCCTGCGTCTCGGCCTGTGCCAGCGCGACCAACGCCATCATCGACGCGTTCACTGCCATCAGGTACGGCAAGGCCGACGCCATGATCAGTGGAGGAGCCGAAGCTGCTGTGGTCGAGGCGGGAATCGGTGGATTTGGCGCTATGAAAGCGCTCTCTACCCGCAACGATGATCCCAGCGTGGCTTCCAGGCCTTTCGATGTCAACCGCGATGGCTTTGTCCTAGGAGAAGGTGCCGGCGCATTGGTATTGGAGTCCTTAGAGCACGCCCAAGCGCGCGGTGCCCACATCATTTGTGAGGTCATGGGCGGGGGTGCATCAGCCGACGCCCACCACATGACGGCGCCCCACCCCGAAGGATTGGGTGCACGCAATGTGATGCGCGCAGCTTTGAAGGATGCTGGTATGACGCCCGACGAGTTGGACTACGTCAATGTTCACGGCACTTCCACTCCGTTGGGAGATTTGGCCGAGGTCAAGGCGATTGAAGAAGTCTTTGGCGACCACGCTCCATCGTTGAGCATTTCGAGCACCAAATCGATGACAGGGCACCTCTTGGGTGCCGCTGGGGCCATCGAAACGTTGGCTTGTATCATGGCGGTTACCGAAGATGTGGTTCCGCCCACCATCAACTCAACGGACCCGGATCCGGCTTTGAACCAGGCGCTAGACTACACGTTCAATGTGAAGCGTTCACGCCCCGTGCGCGCGGCTTTGTCCAACACCTTTGGCTTCGGCGGCCACAACGCTTCGGTCATCGTTCGCAAGTTCTGATGGCGCTCGGGCGCTCAGACAGCAGAGAAAAACGCATCAGACGGTTTGTACGCCGGCACTTTGGAGTGAGGCCACGCAGCCTAGAACTTTACAAGGAGTCGCTCAGGCACTCCAGTTCTTCGGACTGTCAACGCGACGGTCTCCCCAGCAATGAGCGCCTTGAATTTTTGGGCGACTCTGTCCTCGACATGATCGTTGTGGACATGCTGTACCGCAAGTTTCCCAACGGAGATGAAGGCGAAATGACCCGGATGAAGGCGCGGTTGGTCAGCCGAGAAGCATTGAATTTTCTGGGAGAAGAAATCGGGGTAGAGCACCTGTTGGATGCCCAGACTGGAAAAGGCGCCGTTCACGCATCGCTTCGAGGCAATGCCATGGAAGCTTTGGTTGGTGCGGTCTATTTGGACAGGGGGTTTAGGCGCACCCAACGCGGGGTTCTCAAGCTTTTGCAGCGTTTTGACTTGGATACCCGGATCCAGGCCACTGTGGATTTTAAGAGCAAATTGCACGAATGGGGACAAAAGCGAAAGCGAAAAGTCCAATTCAATGTTGTGCGCGAGTTCAAGCGCGATGGCCATCATTTGTACCAGATGCAAGTGTTGGTTGGAGGAAAGGTCATGGGCACCTCAGATGGCCCTTCCAAAAAGTCAGCGGAGCAGGCTGCTGCTCGCGAGGCCTGTCGTCATATCTTCGGCACCGATAAGGGCTCCAAATAGAACGGGTCCCCGCTTATGCGCACCGTCCAACTCGACATCGGGGATGAAGTCATTCCCTATGCCTTTCTGGGTGTCAGTTGCACTGATGCAGGGCACAAGTTTTGCTGGAACCTCAATCGCACACTCGGAACCCACCTCGGGTATCACTCGGAACTTGAGGTATCGCACAAAAAGAAGCGTCCGATGACCCGACATTGTGTCTGGCGTCACCAAGACGAAGAAGAAGGCTACACCTTCGACGTGATTTGGAACCGTGTGCCGGAAGGGGCAATGATCCCCACCCTGGTCCATTTTGATTACCTCGTGAGGGTGGAGTCAATGATGGGCGAAAGGGCCGCAACATTGATGGAGGCATTGCGCTCCATGCGCAGGGTGGCAGCATGCTTCCCTGTGGCGGCCACAGCAATCACTCAACCTGAGGTGTTGTACTACGAATAAGGCTTGAATAATAGAATTGAACCATGCCATCTAAGTTTACCAAAATCATTGCCACTGTAGGTCCAGCGAGCATTTCGTCTGAAGTGCTCGAAGGCATGATCAAAGAGGGCGTGAACGTGATCCGCCTCAACTTTTCTCATGGCGATCACCCTACCCACGCGACCACAGTGGAGCGGGTTCGGGCAGTCGACGAAAAGCTTGGCACGCACACCGCTTTGCTGGCGGATATGCAGGGCCCAAAGCTTCGAGTGGGACCGATGGCCGAAGGTTCAGACCTCAAATCTGGCAGTGCATTCACCATCCGCGTTGGTAAGGAAGAGGGGAACAGCAACGAGGCTTGGACGAACTACGACCATTTCGCTGAGGATGTCAAAGCTGGTGAGCCCGTCTTGTTGGACGATGGCAAACTCAAGTTGCGCGTTGATGAGACCAATGGAAAGGACACCGTCAAGTGTACCGTGGTGCACGGTGGAATCCTCTCCTCCCGAAAAGGCCTGAATTTGCCATCAACCGATATCAGTCTTCCCAGCCTGACCGAAAAGGACCGCGCAGACTTGGCGTTTGCCTTGAGCTTGGGCGTGGACTGGGTAGGTCTGAGTTTTGTCCGGACTGCAGCGGATGTGGTGGACCTCAAACAACGCATTGCCGAGGCGGGCAGCCATGCCCGCGTTGTGGCCAAAGTCGAAAAGCCAGAAGCTGTAGACGACTTGGATGGCATTGTGGAAGCCACGGACGCCGTTATGATTGCCCGTGGAGACTTGGGCGTGGAAGTGCCCATGCAGAAGGTTCCGATGATCCAAAAGCGCATCATTGGTTTGTGCCAACGCAGCGGCAAGCCCGTGATTGTGGCCACACAGATGATGGAGTCCATGATCGAGAGCATTGCGCCGACCCGTGCAGAGGTGACCGACGTAGCCAATGCTGTATTGGACGGTGCAGATGCGGTCATGCTGAGCGGTGAAACTTCTGTTGGAGTGCACCCCATTGAGGTGATCAAAGCCATGTGCTCCATTGTGATGGAGATCGAAAAAGAGTCCCACATCTTTCATCGGAACATGGCATTTGAGGACGACCGGCCAGAGCGTTTCGTCACCGATGCGATTTGCTACAATGCTTGCGACCTCGCCGAACGGGTCCAGGCATCGGCGATTGTCACGATGACTTTTTCGGGCTACACGGCCTATAAAGTGGCGAGTCAGCGCCCCAAAGCTTTGATTTATGTCTTTACAGGCAACCGCCAAATCATGGGCCAGATGGCGCTGTGTTGGGGGGTCGAAGCCTTCCATTACGACAAGATGATTTCGACCGACCACACCATCTCGGACGTGAAGACCTTGCTGCAACGCGCTGAGAAGGTCAGCAGTGGTGATTACATCATCCACGTTGCGAGCATGCCCATTGCGGAGGCGGGTATGTCCAACATGTTAAAAATCAGCCGAATCTAAGGGCTACTTGCCCTGCTGGTGCGGGTTATCTTCGCGCGACCGGTTTCGCCCAGTCTTGGGTCGGAGCGGCAGAGCCAGCAAGATGACCCGACGATTTCCCGAAAGAGGCCCCCTCGACCTGCCTGGCATCGCACAGGAGGTGATGCAGCAATGGGAGGAAGGTGATGTGTTCCGCCGGAGTGTGGAATCGCGTCCGTCCGACCAAAGATTCGTCTTCTTTGAAGGCCCCCCGTCTGCGAACGGTAAGCCCGGCATTCACCATGTGATGGCCCGCGCCCTCAAGGATATTTTTTGCCGCTACCGCACCCTCAAAGGGGAGCGCGTCGAACGCAAAGCGGGCTGGGACACCCATGGTCTCCCTGTAGAGCTTGGCGTAGAGAAGGCATTGGGCATCACCAAGGAAGACATTGGCCGCTCCATTTCTGTAGAGGAATACAACAACGCATGCCGCGAATCGGTCATGCGGTATACCGCAGAATGGAACGATTTGACACGCCGCATGGGCTATTGGGTCGACATGGACGCGCCCTATGTCACCTACGAGCCTAAATACATGGAGAGCGTCTGGTGGCTTTTGTCTCAGTTGCATTCCAAGGGCCTCATTTACAAAGGCTACACGATTCAGCCGTATAGCCCAAAAGCTGGAACGGGCCTGAGCAGCCATGAGCTGAACCAACCCGGAGCGTACCGGGACGTGACCGACACTACGGTGGTGGCTCAGTTCCGGGTGATGGGTGCAGATGCTGAGCGCTTCAGTGCGTGGACCAATGGCGCCACCGATGGCAAGCCTGTGGATTTGCTGGCTTGGACCACAACACCTTGGACGTTGCCGTCGAACACCGCACTCACCGTAGGGGCCAACATTGCTTACAACATCGTCCGCACCGCAAATCGGTACACAGGTGAGGAGGGCACGGTCGTCTTGGCCGAAGCCCTTTATGCCCGGCATTTTTCTGGTAAGAAAGCCCCTGAGTCCGAAGTCTTGGCGACGGTAAAAGGTTCGGATTTGGTGGGCCTTCGCTATGAGCAATTGATTCCATGGGCCCAGCCCATGAGCGACGCTGACCAAGCTTTCCGCGTCATCGAAGGCGACTTCGTAACCACAGAGGATGGAACCGGCATCGTTCATACAGCGCCCACCTTTGGAGCAGATGACGCAAGGGTGGCAGCAGCAGCAGGCGTTCCGCCATTGCTGGTTGATGATGGCAACGGTCAGGGCGTGCCTTTGGTAGACTTGCAAGGGCGGTTGCGGCCAGAATGTGGCCCATTGGCCGGCCGTTTCGTGAAACAGGAATACCACGATGAAGATGCTCCAGAGAAGTCTGTAGACGTGGAGATCGCCATCGACTTGAAGACCCGGGGCCGCGCTTTTTTGGTCGAGAAGTACAAGCACAGCTACCCGCACTGTTGGCGCACGGACCGGCCCATCCTGTACTACCCCTTGGACAGTTGGTTCATTCGGGCCACCGCCGCCAAAGAGCGCATGCAGGAGCTGAACAAGACCATCCAATGGAAGCCTGCGAGCACCGGGTCAGGGCGCTTTGGAAAGTGGCTCGAAAACCTCAACGACTGGAACCTCAGCCGCTCGCGTTACTGGGGCATTCCCATTCCGATTTGGCGGACCGAAGACGGCAGTGAGGAGCGCTGCATAGGCTCTGTGGAGGAGTTGCATTCGGCTTGCACAGAAGCGGTAGAGGCGGGTCTCATGGAAGCCCATCCATTTCCAGACTTCGTGCCAGGGGACATGTCTGACGCGAACTATGCGCACATCGACCTGCACAAACATGTGGTGGATGACATCGTCTTAAAAGCCGCAGACGGAAGCCCCATGCGCCGGGAGTCCGACCTGATTGATGTGTGGTTTGATTCGGGCAGCATGCCCTACGCCCAGTGGCATTATCCCTTCGAAAACAAAGACCGGGTGGACGGACCCCAAGGCGGCTTGTCCTTTCCTGCGGATTTCATCGCAGAAGGGGTGGACCAAACCCGTGGCTGGTTCTACACGCTGCACGCCATTGCCACCATGGTCTTCGATCAGGTGGCGTACCGCACGGTGGTGTCCAACGGCCTCGTGCTGGACAAGGCCGGCCAAAAAATGTCCAAGCGCCTCGGCAACGCCGTGGACCCTTTTGAGACACTCGAGCGTTTTGGCCCGGATGCCACACGGTGGTATATGATCACCAACGCCCAGCCATGGGACAACCTGCGTTTTGATACGGAGGGTATCGCCGAAATTCAGCGCAAGTTCTTTGGCACGCTGCACAACACCTATGCCTTCCTTGCCCTGTATGCTGGCATCGATGGCTTCGATCCCGCTTCAGACGCTCCGGCAGTGGATACCCGGCCAGAATTGGACCGCTGGATTTTGAGCAAACTGCACACCTGCATCGAAGAGGTGCAGGCTTCGTTTGACGCTTTTGAGCCGACACGTGCGGGCCGTACGATCCAGTCTTTTGTGGTGGATGACCTCAGCAATTGGTACGTCCGATTGGGACGCCGTCGGTTCTGGAAAAGCGATTCAGACGCAGACAAATCGGCTGCTTACGCCACCCTGCACACCTGTCTGCGCAATGTTTCCATCCTGATGTCGCCCATAGCACCTTTCCATGCCGACCGCCTTTGGCAGGACCTTGGAGGGTCTGACTCGGTGCACTTGGCCGATTGGCCGGTGGTAGATGGACAGCTGCAAGATGCCGAGTTGGAAGCGCGTATGGGATTGGCTCAAAAGCTCAGCTCGCTGACGCTGAGTCTGCGCAAACGAGAAAAAATCAAGGTGCGCCAGCCTTTGAAGCGCATTCTGGTTCCTGTTTTGGACGCTGGCTTTGGTGAACGTCTGGCTGCCGTTTCTGACCTCGTCAAAGGCGAAGTCAACGTCAAGTCGATCGAGCCCCTTGCGGAGGACAGCGGAATCTTGACCAAAAAACTCAAGGCCGATTTCAAAAAACTGGGCCCGCGTTTTGGCAAGCAAATGAAGCAAGTAGCGGCAGGCATTGCTGCGCTGGGTCAGGACGACATCAGGACCTTGGAGCAGAACGGCGCCATCTCGTTGAACCTGGCCGATGGTCCAGTAGAGGTGATGCTCGATGACGTGGAAGTGCTCACCGAGGACATTCCAGGTTGGCTGGTGGCCGGCGAAGGTGGCTTGACGGTGGCCCTTGACATTGAAATCACCCCAGCGTTGCGTTCAGAAGGGTTGGCCCGCGAGCTGGTCAACCGCATTCAGCAGCGGAGAAAAGATGCCGGATTGGAAGTGACAGACCGCATTGCATTGACCTTGGATGGCCCCCAAGAATTGCAAGAATCGGTGGCTTCTAATTTGGACTATATTCGGGCAGAAACTCTCGCAGAGCAGTTAGAATGGACCCCCATGGGTACCGAAGTGGAGCGCGAGGAATTGGAAGCACATTTGACCGTGGCGATTGCCATGGTCCCCATTCAATGAAACATGGCTGAAACGCGATTTTCGGACGCAGACCTTCAGGAGTTTGCAGACCTCATCAATGAAAAGTTGGAACAAGCGCGTTCTGACTATGATCAATTGCAACGGTCGCTGTCCTACGAGGACGACAACCGCACGGAGGATACCGCACCGACTTTCAAAATGATGGAAGACGGCAGCGAAACCATGAGCCGTGAAGAGACGGCCCAGTTGGCTGCGCGCCAGCAGAAGTTCATCATGAACTTGGAGAATGCGTTGCTGCGGATCAAGAACAAGACCTACGGCGTTTGCCGGGTCACGGGCAAGCTGATTGCCAAAGAGCGTTTGAGACTGGTCCCGCATGCCACGATGTCCATTGAGGCCAAGAACCAGCAAGACAAGCGTTGAGCGAGGATCGTCGTCCAGCTTATGTTGCCGGCATAGCTGCAGCGGTGCTGCTGTTGGACCAGGCCGTCAAGGTTTTCATCAAGTTGAGTTTCAGCTTAACGGAGCGGCTGACTTGGATTCCTGGAGCCTTTGATATTCAGTTCATAGAGAACGATGGTATGGCCTTTGGCTGGGCTTTGCCTGGCGCCACCGGGAAGTACCTTTTAACCGCGTTCAGAATTGTTGCCGTCGTCTTGTTGTCGGTGCATGTGGCCCGCGTGGCCAAGCAAGGTGCCCCCCGTGGATTTAGGCAAGCCTTGGCCCTCATCCTCGCTGGTGCAGCGGGCAACATTGTGGACAGTGTGTGCTATGGCCGGTTGTTTTCGCGCAGTTCTTTTGGGCACTCAGCAAACTGGTCGTGGCAGAGCGAATGGGGCAGCTACGCACCGTGGTTTCGGGGCAACGTGGTCGACATGTTGCACATTACCGTGCGTTGGCCTGAATGGTGGCCTCTGGATGCGTGGGCGGGTCAAGAAGTCTTTCCGCCCATCTTCAACATTGCCGACGTAGCCATTACCTGTGGCGTTGCTTGGATCATTTTGCGCCAGAAGAGTTGGTTGGGGAGCGGAGCAATTTGGACGCAGTCGGCCTTAGCAGAGGCCCATACAGTCCCCCAAGAACAAGGGCCTTCAGATGGTCCCATAGCAGCGGGTTAAACCTTAAGCGGTGGGCGTCTCGACCCAGTCGCCGTGCGTTCTGATGAGGTCGATGAGTGCATCCACAGCCTCGTCTTCCGGGATGTTCCGCTGGACCACTTCTTTCTCCTTGTAGAGGGTGATCTTTCCGGGCCCTGTGCCGACATAACCGTAATCGGCATCGGCCATCTCACCGGGGCCGTTCACGATGCAACCCATGATGCCGATTTTGACGCCCTTCAGGTGATCGGTGACGGCCCGAATCCGAGCGGTTGTCTCCTGCAAATCAAAGAGGGTGCGCCCGCAGGAGGGGCAGCTGATGTATTCGGTGCGGCTGATGCGTGTGCGCGTGGCTTGAAGGATGCCAAACGCGGTTCGGTTCAGAAAGCGCAATCCGCCGTCTACCCCCACCGCGGCCGCAAATCCCACGCCGTCACCAAAGCCGTCCAGCAAAAGCCCCCCCATCTCTGTTGAAGCTTGAAGCTGAATTCTTTCGGCCTCCGTTGAACCATAATCTTGGTGCACCACAACGGGCATGTCGCACCCGGCTTGCTCCAGAAGATGAAAGGCTGAACGCAGGACAGACAGAGCGTCAGCCCGGTCAGTCGAGAGCATCAATACCGTGGCGTCGGTTTTCCATGTGGCAAGTGTTGCAGCGTGTTTAGCATCCAGCGCAACGGCATCACAATGGAGAACATTGAACGTGCCGTCGAGGGCGTTGGATTCGCGGGCTTGAACATATCCCTCCCAATCCCACAAGGGGTGGTGTCGTTCCGGACGCGGGGTATCGGATTGCCAGGTGGCAGAATCTTGAATGGCGCGGATCCAACCGGGGAGGGCAAAACCACAGGTTCTGTCGCCGATCAGGATGAGGTCGCAGGCCGCGTCCTCTGCTTCCCACTTGTCCAGGTCGGCCTGATAACGGTGGCCCAATCCATACAGCCCGGCGGCGGTCAAGGGCCGGTTGGCCATGTCATGGCAGACGACGGGGACTTGTCCACCACCCACGGGCCCTACCGCGCGTGTGCTTCTGCGCTGGTAGGTGTACTTGTCGCTGCTTTCCTTCGCGGTCGTTACGGCGCGAAAGGGGGGCGCTTTTAAGGCCTCTTCGGCGAGCTCAGCCAGCATGCGAGCCACTGGAATTTCAGCCTCTGGGGCCTCCGTCAAGGACACGCGAATGGTGTCCCCAAGTCCTTCGGCCAGCAGGGTGCCAATGCCCACAGCACTCTTGATTCGGCCGTCTTCTCCTTCTCCGGCTTCGGTCACACCGAGGTGGAGCGGGTAGGCCATGCCCTCATTGGCCATGCGGTCAGCGAGCATGCGGTAGGCCTGGACCATGACTTGCGGATTGCTGGCCTTCATGGAGAGGACAATGTCGTGGTAGTCTTCATCCCTGCAGATGTGGAGGAATTCCATGGCACTTTCTACCATGCCCAGTGGCGTATCGCCGTAGTGGCTCAAGATGCGGTCAGAAAGCGAGCCGTGGTTGGTGCCAATCCTCATGGCCCGACCCAGCGCCTTGCACTTGCGCACCAAGGGTGTAAAACGCTCCCGAATGCGCTCCAACTCGGCAGCGTAAGTCTCGGGGGTGTAATCGTGGGTCTCGAATTTTTTCTTGTCGGCATAGTTGCCGGGGTTCACGCGGATTTTTTCGACGTGGTCTGCCGCGACTTCGGCAGCATTGGGCGTGAAGTGAATGTCAGCCACCAATGGAACGCCAGCGTGTCCAGCGGCATCCAGACGCGCCCGAATCTCCCCCAGGGCCTCCGCTTCCTTTTTGCTGGGGGCTGTTATGCGCACGATCTGGCACCCCGCATCAATCATGCGCAATGACTCGGCCACCGTGGCCTCGATGTCCATGGTGTCGGCAGTCGTCATCGACTGAAGCACGACAGGCGCATCGCCTCCCACTTGAACAGCACCGATGTGGACGGGCCGGGTGGTTTTTCGCGCAGCAGGCTGGGATTCGGTCGGTGGTGTCATGCGGGACAGATGATGGGGTACAAGCGGATGTTTTTGGGCCTCAAGGTTAACCCTTGGCTTCCCGATGGAAAGTTAACAAGGCTGTACCGTGGCGGTTCAGGGAAGTTGGCAGTTTTTGTGTCGGGCAGGGGTGTGAACCTGACGGGCTTCCATCGGTTCCCTCTTAGCTTGGGTACGCAACCTCAGGTTTCCTATGCTCGGATTTCAATTTCACGCAACCCGTCCTGATCAAGACCGCAGGACCCCTTTCCAACGGCTGTTAGAGCTGTTTACGGAAGTGGTGACCCACACCAGTGGCGACGTCGAAGAAGCCATGGAATGGATGAGGGCCTTGGACGATCAGCACGGACTGACTGAGCCCGATTACACCTTGGACGATTTTTTTGAGGAGCTCAAGGCCAAGGGTTACCTCAGAGAATCTACCGGAGAGGAAGGCGGCAATGTCCAGTTGGGTTCTCGCGGCGAGCAGCACATGCGCCGACGCGCATTGGATCAGATTTTTGGCAACCTGCGCAAAGGCAACCAAGGCAAACACCGGACCCGCGAGCGCGGCCAAGGAGATGAGCCTTCCGAGGACCGTCGGCCTTACCGGTTTGGCGACAAGCTCGATCAGGTGGATTTCAGCGCTTCCTTGCGCAACGCACAAATCCACCATGGACCCGGCGCTTCGAGTGGTCGAGGAGGTTTTATGTTGACCGAGGACGACTTGGTTGTGGAAGACCGCGAACACCGCAGTACCACCGCAACGGTCCTGATGATTGACATCAGCCACAGCATGATCCTCTATGGTGAAGACCGGATCACACCGGCAAAAAAGGTCGCTATGGCCCTTGCCGAATTGGTCATGGTGAAATACCCCAAAGACACCCTCGACATCGTGGTGTTTGGCGACGATGCATGGGAAGTGAGCATTGGTGACTTGCCCTATTTGCAGGTGGGGCCATTTCACACCAATACCGTGGCCGGGCTAGAGCGCTCCATGGACATTCTCCGCCGCCGAAAGACCCCCAACCGTCAGATTTTTATGATCACCGACGGCAAGCCGAGCTGCCTGAAGGAGCCCGACGGATACTACAAGAACAGTTTTGGACTGGACCCCTACATCACGGGGAAATGCCACAACTTGGCGCGGCAATGCCGCAAGTTGGGCATCCCCATTACGACTTTCATGATCGCCACTGACCCCGCATTGCAGCGCTTTGTTTCCGACTTCACGGAAGCCAACGGCGGCAGGGCATTTTTTACCGGGCTCAAGGGCCTTGGCGACACCATTTTCTCTGACTTTGAACGGAACCGACGGGGCAAAGCCCGTTGAATGACGACCCCATACACCATGAGCACTCCTCAACCCACAGTTTCCACCTTGGGCGCATTGCGCGCATCGGACCATGTTCCCCGTTCCATTGGCGAGGAGCTTCGCGCCAACCTCATCGACAGGCTGTCATCAGGTGCTCAGATGTTCGAGGGCATCATCGGCTATGACGACACGGTCATCCCCGAGGTGCAGCGGGCCATCCTGGCGGGCCACAGCATGAACCTGCTCGGTCTACGTGGCCAAGCCAAAACGCGCATCGCCCGCGGCTTGACCGGGCTGTTGGATGAATGGGTTCCTGTACTTGAGGGCGCACCACTCCCAGAAGACCCATTGGATCCCATTACGCCCCAGGGCAAGGCCTTGGTCGAAAGCCTCGGTGATGCTGCGCCAGTGCGCTGGATGCACCGCAGCGAACGTTATGTCGAAAAGCTGGCCACACCCGATGTGAGCGTGGCCGATTTGATTGGAGACATCGACCCCATCAAAGCGGCCAATGAGGGCCTCGACTACAGCGACCCACGCGCCCTGCACTTCGGCCTTATTCCGCGCAGCCACCGCTGCATTTTTGCCATCAACGAGCTGCCCGACTTGCAGCCGCGGATTCAAGTAGCGCTTTTCAACATCCTTCAAGAAGGCGACATTCAAATTCGGGGCTTTCAAATGCGCCTCGCCCTCGACATCCAGTTCGTCTTTACGGCCAACCCAGAGGACTATACCAACCGCGGCGCCATCATCACCCCTTTGAAGGACCGCATTCAGAGTCAAATCCTGACGCACTACCCCGCTTCCTTGGAGGAGTCTATGGCCATTACAGACCAAGAAGCCCAGCTTGCCGAAGACCAACGCAAGAGGGTCTTGGTGCCTGGACAAGTGCGCCGCATTTTGGAGCGCGTGGCTTTTGAGGCGCGGGAAAGCGAGCACATCGACGAGCGCAGTGGCGTTTCCGCGAGGTTGACCATCAGCGCGTTGGAACACCTCGTTGCTGCGGGTGAGTTGCGCACCCTGCGCAATGGAACCGACCGAACATCGGCGCGTTTGACCGACTTGCTGGCGGTGATTCCAGCCGTCAATGGAAAGGTTGAACTCGTCTACGAAGGAGAACAGGAAGGGGCTGCGGGAGTGGCGTTGTCATTGGTACGACAGGCCATTCGACGTGAGTTTCCAGCGGTATTTCCCGATCCTGAATCCATCAAGAAAGGCAAGGTTGAAGATCCTTACCAGCCGATTGTGGCCTGGTTCAATCGGAATGAAATCGCGCTGCTCAAGGACCAAACTGATGGGGCTTACGAAGCCGCCCTTTCTGACGTGGATGGTCTCGCCGAGGTGGTCGATAAATACTGTCCCAACCTTCCCAAAGGCGAACGGCCGGCCGCCATGGAGTTTGTGTTGCATGGATTGGCCGCTTTCAACGAGATTGGACAGTCGATTGTCGGCAGTGATGTCACCTTCGGAGACCTCATCGGCAATCTGTTCGACCCCACCGACGAAGATTGAGCCACAACACTCCGCCACAGAATCCCGCCATCGCTTTAACGACAGTGCGGCACAAGGATGGAGTGTCCATTGTGCGTGTGTTCTCGCGTGAGCACGGCATCATTGGTTGTTTGGTTCGGGAGGGGGTCAAAGGCGCGAGACGTGCTAGAAACCTTTATGCGCCTCTTTCTCTGCTCGACTTGGTCGGTTTGAGGCTCATCAAGGACGAACTGTTCAAGTTTGACCGGGCGGATCGGCTGCTGGCCCAAGACCTCACCACCGGAGAAGTTCCACGCGGGGCATTGGCCATGTTTTTGGCCGAATTCATCCTGCGCACACTGGATTCTGGCACGCCACACACCGACCTTTTTGATGCGCTGTGGAGGGCATCACACCGCATCGAGAATGCCCCGGTCATTGGCCGTTTGCACCTGGCTTTTCTTGTGGAGTCGGTGGTGGCCGCAGGGTTGAAGCCGGATGCCCCCGGGTCTGCGCCCCCGGGTTTTGGGCGGTTCAATTTGGCCACGGCCGAATGGGAATCGGGCCCTCCGATGGGGGAGGATTACCTTTCGGTTGCTGAAGCGGAGTGCTTTCTCAGAATTCAAGGCATGAATTTTGATGAAGTGCAGGCTGAAACGCTGTCCCACGATGCCCGAAACCTGCTTGTACTTCAGCATGTGCGCTATCTCCAGCTCCATTTGTCCACGCCTCGCCCCATCCGTTCTTGGGAAATTCTCAGTGCAGTATTGGCACCATAGCCGACGTCTGTTGGCTGGCTTGATGTGGGTCATGGCCCTCAGCTTGGGCTCCACAGCAGGGCTTTCAGGCCAAGTCATCGAAGTCCGAGACGAAGCGGGGCAGCCTGTTCCAGCTGCGGTAATCCGCAACAACAACGGAGAGGTGCGCATGACGGACTTGGAGGGGCGGTTGCAGCTCGACAGCCTGATCCGCCAAGGAGATACGCTGCAAGTCCGAAGCATGGGTTTCAGTTCTCAATCTGTGGCCATGCCGGCTGCACAATTGGACTTAGAGATCAATTTGGTGCCCGACTTGGTGAACCTTTCAGAGGTGGTGGTCTCCAGCATTCAGCCTTCTCGGGAATTGTCTTCGGCGGCAACAGTAAGCCGGATTTCGGCCAGTGAAGTCGCCCGGGAGGTGCCGTCCAATGCGGCCACGTTGCTGTGGCAGTCCGGGCAAGTTCATGTCCAACAGAGCCAACAAGGTGGCGGATCCCCGGTGCTGAGGGGCTTCGAAGCCAACCGGATTCTGCTCGTCGTGGACGGGGTGAGGATGAACAACGCCATTTACCGGAGCGGGCATTTGCAGAACGCCATGACCGTCGACCCTTTTGTGCTCGCTTCTGCGGAGGTTCACCACGGGGCTGGATCGGTTCAATTTGGCAGCGATGCTTTGGGTGGTGTCATTCATTACCGGAGCCGATCCCCGCGCTGGGAGACTGGGTCTCGAGCACGCGGACAGCTCTCCTACTCGGGAGCTTCACGAAGCCCCACGTTTCATGCCGACGCGGAAGTCACGCAGGGGCAATTTGCAGTGCTGACCAGTTTGACCCACCGGAGGTTTGGCGACCTGCGCATGGGGGCATGGCGGCCCCATGGTTCGGAGGATTGGGGCAGGGTGCCTTGGAACGTGAGAACAGAATCCAATGGCACGGAGGTCATGGACCTTGCCGAAACCAATGGTGATCTCGATGTTCAGCCCGGAACCGGGTTTGACCAAACTGACCTGCTTCAGAAAGTGCGCATTGGTGACCGCGAACGTTATGTAGAGCTCAATGTTCAGCACAGCACAGGCTCCAATGTCCCGCGGTTTGACCGTTTAAACGACGCGGCAAGCGGCGGCGGTCCGAAATGGGCGCAGTGGGATTATGGTCCCCAAAAGAGGACTTTGGTGTCCGTTCAATGTGCTGGATTGGTGAGGTCCATCGGACATGTCTCTTTGACAGCAGCATGGCAACAGATCGAGGAGTCCCGCCTCAAAGCGCGGTTCGGTTCGCAGGACCGCGAGGTCCAACGGGAACGGGTGGGGGTTCGAAGTGTCTCTCTCGATGTGGACAGAATGGTGCGCCGCTGGCGCGCGTCCGCTGGCGCATATTGGAGCATGGATGAGGTGCAATCCGAGGCGTGGATGGAGCGCAGGGCGGATGGCCTAAGGCTCGGCCAACCCGCATTGACGCGCTATCCCAATGGCGGTTCAGAAATGGGGTCGCTCGCCTTCTACACTGGCGTCGAGCGGCGCTGGAACCGCTGGAAATTGGAGGCCGCAACGCGATACACCCAAGGCCGGTTGGAATCGAGGTTTGACACACAACCGGGACTTGAATTGCCATTTGAGCAGGTTTCCTACAGCCGGGGAGCCCTGACGGGGAGCGGGACTTTGCGGTGGAACCCCCGCCCACGCACCGGGGTTCACGCGGTCCTTTCGACAGCATTCCGCAACCCCAACGTAGACGACGTGGGAAAGGTGCGGGCCAAGGATGGCTATGCCGTGGTCCCTGCCGATCAGCTGAAGCCAGAGCGGTTGGCGGGATTGGAATTGGGCGGGTTTTGGAGAAACCGCAATGGGCAACTCAAAGCAAATGTTGCGGGGTTTTACACGCAGCTGACCGACGCCATTGTGCCGGTCGACACGGTGCTTTTCAGCGCCGATGGCACGGTCATGGAGACCATTGTAGTGGAAGGGGACACCAATTTGATTCAGGTCAACGACAACATTGGCCGCGCGGCCATCAGCGGCTCGCAATGGAGCCTGTATTTCTTGCCGGAGTCCGGCTGGCGCTTCAAGGCTACGGCCAATTTTACGCGGGGTCAGGACTTGAAAGATGGCGGCCCATTGGCACACATTCCGCCTGCGTTTGGAAGGGTCTCCGGCCGGCGTTCATGGGATTGGCTGTCCACAGAGGTGCATTGGATGTGGAGCGGGCGCAAATCCATAGACCGCTATGGGCCGGGATCCACAGACAACCTGGCCGAAGCGCTGCCTGAAGGCACCCCCTCTTGGTGGACCTTGGGCTTGGATTTTGAAGGCCGCCTGACCGATCGGACCACGGTATCCGCTGGCGTTCACAACATCCTAGACCGGCACTACAAAGTCTTTGCTTCGGGCATCAGCGCCCCCGGTCGGGATGTGCGCTTTGGGGTGCGCTGGTCGCCGGCGGGCTGAACCCCGCTATCTTCGGGTCATGGAAGTGCAATTGATGCGTGATCCCGTTGGCCAGGAGGCCTTGACTGCCCGATTGGCGGACCGTGCAGACCGCGGAACCTTGGCCCACGCCATGCTGTTCACGGGGCCTGCAGGCAGGGGTGGATTGGCATTGGCATTGGCCCTTGCACGCAGGTTGCACTGCACCTCAAAGGGCACAGAAAGGCCTTGTGGAAGCTGTCCTTCGTGCCAGCAGCACGATCAGCTGCAACATCCAGACCTTCACTTCACCTACCCGGTGGTGAAGCCACCTGGCAAGGACAAGGCCTTGAGTTCCGACCATTTGGGGACTTGGCGCTCGCTGTTGTTGGAGGAAGGGCCGCACTTTGACATCGTCGACCTGCGCGACAGGATGTCCTTGGGCAACAAGCAGCCCTTTATCTCTGTCCACGAAGCAGCGGACATTCTGCGAAGGCTCTCTTTGACGGCCCACGCTGGAGGGTGGAAGGTGCAGGTGATTTGGGGCGCACAATGGATGCGAACCGATACCGCAAACAAGTTGCTTAAGGTCATCGAAGAGCCGCCTGCCAAGACGGTTTTTATCCTGCTGGCGGACAATACCGAGAACATTTTGGCCACCATTCTGAGCCGCACCCAGATGGTGCCAGTTCCTCCTGTAGCAGACCCAGAGGTAGGCCGCTGGCTCAAAAGGGGGGGTGCTGAGGGCGAGCAAGTCTCAGACGCGGTAGGCCTGTGTGAGGGAGACCTGGCAAGGGCGCGTCGCTTGGTGCGTGAAAATGCGGCGACAGAATTCGCCATGTATGTCGACTGGATGCGCACGGCCTTTGCGCGGGATGGACGCAAGGCAGCGGCTTTGGCCGATGCGTTTCACGACCTTGGCAGGGAGAGCCAGAAACAGTTCCTGCTGTACGCTTTGCACATGGTGCGTCAGTGCATTGTAGGAAACTATGGTGCAGCCTCAGCAGTCCGCCTTCGTGCTTCTGAGCGCGGTTTTGCAGAAAAATTTGCCGCCTACATCCACCACGGAAATGTGGCCGACATGCAGGCGGATCTCGAAAAAGCGTTGCGCGATGTTTCGGGGAATGTTTACGGCAGAACGGTTTTTCTGGATTTGAGCATGCGGATGATGGAACTTCTGCATCGGCCCCGATAGGCGCTAGCCGGGGCGCGTTATCTTCGGGAAAAGCCCGAAACTGGTTTTGGGCTCGGATGACCGAGAGAGAAGATGGGATGTGCCTCATGCAAGAAGGGACCGGACGGCAAGCCGATGGGCTGTCGATCCAACGGCAATTGCGGCAGTTGCGGCTGCGATGTGATGACCGTGTTCGATTGGCTCGAAGGTGTTCCAATTCCAGAAGGTCAGCGCGCCTTCGACATCGTTGAAGTGCGCTTCAAGCGAAACCGAAAGGGCTTTTACCGCATCGGTCAAGGACGGCGTGTCCAAACCGGGGACGTGGCCGTGGTCGATGCTGTTCCTGGCGAAGACATGGGCATTGTCTCGCTAACAGGCGAGCTGGTCCGCGCTCAAATGAAAGCCAAGCGCGTCAAGGACACCCATGAAATTCGCAAAGTGATCCGCAAGGCGGACATGAACGACATCACGGCTTGGCAAGCTTCCCGCAACCGAGAAGACGAGACCTTGTCCAAGGCCCGATCCGTCGTGTCCGAGCACAAATTGGACATGAAGCTCGGGGATGTGGAATTTCAGGGCGATGGGACCAAGTGCACTTTTTACTACACCGCCGAGCAGCGCATAGACTTCAGAGAGCTTGTGCGCGTCCTGGCTTCGGAATTCAAGGTCCGCATCGAAATGCGCCAAATAGGCGCGCGCCAAGAATCGGCACGCCTCGGGGGAATTGGGGTGTGTGGACGTGAATTGTGCTGCTCCACTTGGCTGACAGATTTCCGCAGTGTCTCTACAGGTGCCGCGCGCTATCAGCAGCTTTCGCTGAACCCCCAGAAGCTTGCTGGCCAATGCGGCAAGCTCAAGTGTTGCCTGAACTTTGAGTTGGATCAATACAAGGAGGCGGTGGCCAAATTCCCTCCGCCCAGTACCAAGTTGATGACCCGCAAAGGCAAGGCAGGCCATTTTAAGACCGACATCTTCGGAGGTCGCATGTGGTTCCAGTACTTCGATGACCCCGGAACTTCACCAGTTCCCATTGATTTGAAGGATGTCCGCAACATCATGGACATGAATGCCCGCGGCGAAAAGCCGGACGACCTCCAAAAATTCGCGATCCAAGAGGAAGCGGCGCCAGAAGATGCCCTTTACGGAGATGTGGTCGGACAAGACGACGTCAACCGTTTCGACAACCAGGGCCGCCAAAAGAGCAAAGGTGGTCGGGGCCGCAGCAACCGGGGCAAGGGCCAATCTCAAGGAGCGTCAGGCGGCCAGTCACCTTCCAATCAAAGCGGAGGGGGCAAACGCCGAAACAAGCGCCGCAAAGGGAAGGGCCCTGCACCAAAGGCATGAATAGAATCCTGAAACCCATCTTCTGCGTTCTCACTGCGGTGTTGGTGTGGACAGGATGCGGCCCAGGGCCCATTGCTTCGGATGCCGCACTGGTTGATCCGGCCGGGTGGTCGTCCAATGACACGCTCCAGTTGACTTTTGACGTGAACGAGCCTGAGCACCGACACGACCTGCAAATTGGTCTGCGCCACAACAACGCATACCCCTTTTCGAACCTGTACTTGTTTGTCCGGTTGACCTACCCCAATGGACGCACATTGACAGACACCTTGTCCTGTCCATTGGCGGGACCAGATGGCCGTTGGTATGGGACTGGTGGGGAGTGGGTAGACCACCGAATAGGCTACAAAAAAGGCGTGGCATTTCCTTTGAAAGGCCGCTACACCTTGGACATTGTTCACGCCATGCGCCGCGATCCGCTGCCCGGCCTGAGCGACATTAGGTTTGCCCTGTTCGACCGCTCAGCGCAGGAGTGACAGCGGTGGTCGCTTAATCCTGGGTGGGAAGCGGCAAGGGAGCAGCGTTGGATACCGCCCTGCCGGCGTCTTCCCAACCATAGAACCCATTGCGCAGGTTGTACAACTCGTGGAAACCCGCTTTGGCCAGCAGTTTCATGGCGTCTTCGCTTCGCCCACCTGCTGCGCAATACAAAGCGATGGGGCGGTCCTTGGGTAAGGCTTCTGCACGCCGTTTAAAGTCGTCTTCAAGGAAGTCCAACAGGCAAGCGCCCTCGATGTGACCGGCATCCCATTCTTTGTCTGTGCGCACATCGATGAGCAATAGATCGGTGCTCTGGGCCATCATGGCGGTCAGTTCCGTATCGCTGATGTCCCGAGCCACATGTCCATTTTGATCCGCCATAGCGCCTGTTGAACTTTTGGGCTTTTCGTTCGAAGAACATCCGGCACCTTCAACCGAGACCAGGGCCAAGAAGGCCAACAACACAGTGGATTGAAGAGAAAATGCGGAATGGAATAGGGCCATGCGCCAAAATTACGGTCTGGTGCGTTTATTCCCCGCAAACGGCAAGCAGCGGATAGATTTGCCGCAACCAACGATACTTGGACTTAAATTGACAGGCCTGCAAGCACATGTTGAACATAAATCCCTCCCTCAAGCCTTTGGTGGCGTTGATCATGCCCGTTTTTATGGGGCTTTCTTTGAATGCGCAACAGCCACTTCCCTGTGGCCAATCAGAGGCTCAAGCCGCCTTTGACGCTGCCCATCCCGGTGCCGCCGAAGCGCGCGATGCCGCAGAACGGTCTACGCGAGAAGCGGCACAATCGCTGCTTCAAAGGGGAGCACAAGACGATGAGGTCTACATCATTCCGGTCGTCTTTCATGTGATCCATGACAACGGGGAAGAGAACATCAGTAATGCGCAGATCCATGATGCCATGGAAATCCTGAATGCGGATTTTCGGAAGCTCAATGCGGACACTGGACAAATCGTCGCTGGTTTTGTGGACATCGCCGCTGACATCGATGTGGAGTTCAAGCTCGCAAAGCGGGACCCATCGGGAAATTGTCATTCGGGCATCAACAGGATTCAGGACGCATTGACCTATGAGGGAAACAATGCAATGAAGCAGCTTATTCATTGGCCCCGTGAGAGTTACATGAACGTTTATGTTGCAGCCAGTGCGGCTGGAGCAGCAGGTTACACCAATTACCCTTCGGACTGGGGAGCCAATACCGACGGCATCGTTTTGAAGCACGATTATGTGGGCAGCATCGGAACGAGCAACGCTTACCGCAGCCGCACCCTGACGCACGAGTGCGGCCACTGGCTCAACCTTCCCCACACATGGGGGAGCTCCAACAACCCCAATGAGGAGGACAACTGCGACGTCGATGACGGAGTGGATGACACGCCGCTATGCCTGGGCAGTCCTGTTGGTTTTTGTGATGTTGAACGCACCACCTGCGGCACGTTGGACAACGTACAGAACTACATGGAGTACAGCTACTGCAGCCGGATGTACACCACGGGCCAACGCGCACGGATGCGCGCAGCGCTCAACAGCAGCCTTGCGGACCGCGATGAATTGTGGTCTCCCCAAAACATAGAGGACACTGGCGTTCTCGAGGAGGAGTTGTTGTGCCGGGCAGATTTTACAGTGGACCGCGACGAAGTATGCCTAGGCAACCCTGTTGAGTTCACCGATGCGAGCTTCTTTGGCATCACAGCATGGTCTTGGGATTTTGGAGACGGAACTTCCTTGGAAGGCACCTCTGAGTCGGAGCAAAACCCATCGCATGTTTACACAGAGGCCGGAGAATTCGAGGTGTATCTGACAGTGTCGAATGCGACGGGTTCTGTCACGTCGATGGATCCGATGGTCATCCGTGTACTGGACGATGGCATGCTGCCTTCACCCCTCACAGAAGGGTTCGAGTCTGGCTCAGGTCCTTGGAGCGAGGGTCAATGGCAAGTGCAGACGGTCAGTGGCCAACCTTGGGAGATTCGCGAGACTACAGGTTATTCTGGTGAACGTTCGCTTTACGTGCGGAACCGCCAAAACGAAGGCGGAGAAATCACGCGAACGACATCTACCACCTACGATGCGTCCGGAATGGCGAGCATTTTCATCTCGTACAAATACGCTTACAGCCACCGGACGACAGGAGAAACAGACGACCGGCTCAAGCTGCAGGTGAGCAAAGATTGTGGGGATACGTGGAATACCCGCCAATTTCATCGGGGCATCATTGATTTGCCCACGGCCGAAGACCATGGCGGAAATTTCTATCCTTCGGGGACAGCAGAATGGACAGGACACCTTGAAGAAGTCACCAACGAGGCTTACATGGTGCCCAACCTGAGGGTTCGTTTTGAGTTTGAATCCAAAGGAGGAAACAACGTCTTCCTCGATGACATCAACGTCTATGGAGTGGATTCGCTGGGCAACGTTCAGTCATTGATCGAAGGCCTCCCAGCAGAAGTCCTCGCACTGGACGTGTTTCCCAACCCCAGTGCGGGCCAAGCAACGGTGGCGGCCTTCTGGCAGGGCAGTGACGCCACCTTGACTGTGCGCGACGCCGCCGGCCGGCTGGTATTTCAGGAGAAACTGCTTGGAAATGGTGGGCGCCGCGTCTCACTTTCTGGCTTGGCTCCCGGCGTTCATTTCATAGGGTTGAATTCAGGAAACCGGCAGACCACGCAGCGCCTTTTGGTGCTGCGCTGATCGCCGGCTTCCTTCCTTCTTATGAGGGCTCATCGCAGCCCAAGTCAATTGAAGACTGTGGGTCGCTGTTCGGAAAACACTGACCGCTGACCGTATTGTTGGGCACATAACGGTGCAGTCCCGGATCATAGAGGGCTTCTTGCAGAAAGCGGAGAAGGCTGTTTTTCTGGTCTTCCGTGATTTCGACAGCATCGTAGTCATGGGACAAGAAGGGGGTGACTTCTGGCTTGGCGGAGGTTCCGGCCAACTTGTAGTCTACCACATCTGACAAGCTGTAGAAAGTCCCGCCGTGGCCATAGAAACGGCCGTCCTTGAGGTTGTAGAGTTGGGGGGTTTTAAAGGCATACTTGTCGGCTTCCTCTCCCGTGAATCCTCCACGACCCAAAGCTGCATCGGCACTGGACATGCCATAATCTTCGCCGGTGGCGTCCAGGACTTCATTGCTGGGCATGTCGGGCATCCCAAGGGCGTGAAAGCCACCATCGGTGAGAGCAGGTCCGTTGTGGCAAGTGCCGCACTTTGCCGCGCCGAAGAACACCATGGCTCCGTCCTTCTGGCGGGGTGTCATGGCCGAATGCTCACCGTTCAACCACCGTTGGAAGGGGGCTTCGGATGCCATGATGGTCCGCTCGTATGCGGCAATGGCCAACCCTGCCATCTCGACGCTGTAACGGTCGTCCTCATCAACATCGGGGAACGCAGCGTCGAACAGCGCCACATACTCGGGCATGTGAACGAAAAAGTTCGGTGTGGGCGCCATTCTGTGGACGGTGAGCCCTGCGATGGCCTGGGTCTCGAGACCGAGGTAGCCGAGGTAGTTGACCGCCAACGGCGTGCCTTCAGTCCACAGGGCCTCTGTACCCACATTGGGGCCATGGGCACCGAACTGTCCGTTCCATAGGGTGACGGGTGTAAAGGCACCGTTCATGGCAGTGGGACTGCGCATGGGCTGTCGGTCTATTTCTGTGGGGTCATAATCTGGAGAGATCACCCGGCCTTCGCCCCGGACACCAAATCCGACACCTCCATCGCCCAGTCCTTGTTGCACACCTGCTTGGAACCCGGCAGAGGCGTGGTGACAGCTGGCGCAACTGTAAGTCCCGATGCCGACATCTTCGGCGGCATCCATCCCCAGGGCTGTCTCATGGAACAACATCCGGCCAAGGGATACTTTTTGGTGGGTGATGGGGTTGTTCGGGTCTTGTGGTATGGCTGCCAATTCATGGGGGTCGGGCATGCGCAGTTGGTTGTAGCCCTGCTGTCCGAGGGCATCCAAGATGGTGGCCAACATTTGAAAGTCCTTGCCCTGAGGCTCTGGATTGCTGGAGGCACTGGGGTTGCAAGACGACAGCAGGATGGCCGCCGAAACGGTGCAAAGGGCTGTGTAGAGTGCCGATGAGTGATGGAAGTAATTCATGGTAGCAAGAACTTTGGGTACGGGGTCAAAAGAGCCCCTTTTCTTGCTCACTGGAAATGACGGTTGCAGAGGTTCCGGATGACTCTTGTCATCCCCACGTCTTGCACATCAGTCGAGGTGGGTCACTCCTCTGAAACGGCTTGGAGCCAATTGCGATAAGCACCAAACAACTTTGACCTGCTCACAAAACCTACATATTGGCCGCCTTGGAGCACAGGCAAATTCCAAGCTTGGGTTCGGTCGAACTTCGACATCACCTGATCCATGTGGTCGGAGAGGTCGAGGGTGGCTGCGGGAACGACCATGAGGTCTTGCACCGTGAAGTCCAAGTAACGGTCGCGGTCAAACATCACACCTCGGATTTCCTCGAGTGGAACAATGCCCACAAGCCGGCCCTGGGGATCGAGCACGGGATGGATGTTGCGCCGGCTTTTGGCGACCACCTCGACCAGCTCACCCAGGTTCATCTCGGGCCGTACCGGGTCGAAATCGGTTTCGACTTCATCGGCGAGCTTCATCAGCGTCAAAACGGCTTTGTCTTTGTCGTGAGTAATCAGCTCGCCCCGCTCGGCCAATTCCTCGGTATAGATGCTGTTGGGCCTCATCCAACGGGCGGTCTGAAACGCAATCGCGCTGGTCAGCATGAGTGGAATGAACAGGTCATAACCTCCACTGGCTTCTGCCGCCAGGAAAATGGCGGTGAGTGGTGCCCGCAAAATGCCCGCCATCAGGCCTGCCATGCCTGCGAGCACGAAGTGTCCTCCTATGAGGTGCCAGCTTGGAAAGACGAGGTCCGTGATGCCGAGGTACATGGCCCCGAGAACGGCGCCACTGAACAAAGCCGGAGCAAAGACACCACCCACCCCACCAGCACCTACGGTGAGGCCGGTCAGTGCGGGTTTACACAGCCACAAGGCACCCAAAAGGGCCACCATCCGCAAGGTGTTGTTCTGAATGAAGCCAACGCGCTGAATGGGGTCAAGTCTGCCCATGCGCCCTCTGAGCAAGTCATTGATGATCTCAAAACCTTCACCATAAAGCGAAGGGAAGGCGACCAGCGCCAATCCCACCAGCATACCAGCGACCAGGATTCGTGCACCTGGATGACGGAACCGTCTCATCGCCCTGCCTGCACCGCGGTAAACCGCACTAAACCATACTGAGGCCACCCCGCAGAGGATTGCAAAAGGCACGAAAGCCAAAAATGTTCCGTCCCATTCAGGCAGGTTCCGCCCCGCCTGCACCAGCTCTTCGGGATCGATGAACAAAGTAGTGGTGAGGAGCGCCGAGAGGGAGGCGATGAGCAACGGCACCAGACTCGCCGTTGTCAAGTCAATCATGATGACCTCTACGGCAAACACAATGGCGGCCAGAGGCGCACTAAACATGGCTGCAAGCGAGGCCGTGGCCGCACAACCAATGAGAACCAAGCGGTGTCGGTAGTCAAGGTTGAAACGCTCTGCTGCTTCGCTGGCAAAGGCGGCGCTGCTTTGAACCGTTGGAGCTTCAAGGCCCGCACTTCCTCCAAACCCCACCGTGATGAAGGAGGCGAAAACGGGGCTGATCATGGACATCCTCGACATCCTTGCCCTCAAGCGCGAGATGGCATGAAGGGTCGCTGGAATGCCTGGACCAGGATGCCGATTGGAGAACACTTGCCGCACCAGAACATGGGTGAGTACCAGTCCGATGGTGGGCAGGACAAACCGAATTTCCCAACCTTGATCACCATTGGCAATCCAAGGCAATTGTCGGAGCCAGCCGATGCCGTTTTTGAGGAAAACCGCCAGTAAACCAGCGATGACCCCAATGAAGGCGGCAAGAAGAAATACAATGTTAGATGGCCCGAGACCATCGCGCCAGACCCGCTGCAGGCGCGGCCAGCTCAGCAGCTTCAGGACGGCCTTTTTGAGCCAAAGCAGGGCGGGTTTTTTTGCGGTCATCCCAACCGAATGCGAACCCCACAGACGAGGATGTCATCAACCTGGTCTTCTTCTGCCTCTTGGCGCCAGTTTTCGATGCGGTCATGCAGTTGACGTTCTTGCTCTTCCACAGGCATAACGGCCATTTCCGACAGCAATCCCCTGAACCTTTTTCGCATGAATTTCCGGCCTTTTGGTCCACCGAATTGGTCCGCGAAGCCATCGGAAGCAGCGTACACCATGTCGCGGTCTTGAAGCGTCACTTTGTGGGTGGTGTAGGTGTGCGTGCCGGGCTCAAAACTCGCGATGGCCCGCTTGTCGGGCTTGAGCTCTATAACCTCGCCGTTTCGCACGATGTACGCCGGGGAGTTTGCTCCAGCGTATTCCAAAAGGCCTTCTTCAAGGTTGATGGAGATCAGCCCAATGTCCATGCCATCGGGGACTTGATCCTCTGCGTCCAAGCCACTTCCTTCGCCGCGGTGCAGGACATTCCGCGCGAGCTCATTGAGCCGGTCTAGAATTTTGCCGGGTTTGGTATACACCTTGCCAATGTGCTGCAACGCATTGTGGCCGAGCAAACTCATAAATGCGCCGGGAACGCCGTGGCCTGTGCAGTCGACAGCAGCAAACATGCGCCAAGCGTCGAGCTTGTGAAACCAAGGAAAGTCGCCGCTGACGCCATCTCTTGGCATGTAGAGGACAAAGTTGCGGTCGAAGATGAGCTTGCGGTTGGGTTCGCTCGGAAGGATGGCGCCTTGGATCCTTCGGGCGTAGTCTATGCTCGACGTCAAGTCATTGTAGAGCCGACCCAATTCCTCCCCCTGAACCTCCAACTGCTCGGTTTGCTTGGACAGCGTTTCCGTGCGTTCCGCCACCTTGGCTTCCATCTCCTTTTCGTAGCTCGCGAGGTCATCGCGCATGGCGAGCAAGGTTTTGCCCAAAACATCCTCCTCAGAGAGGGGGGTGTAAGTCGCGTCGAATTGGCCCTGACCTACAGCAGCGCTGAATTCTCGGGTGCGGCGAAGGCCATCTGCCAATCGGTCTAGTGCACGCGCCATTTCACCAATCTCATCCTTGCGGTCGGGCATCGAAAAAGGATGGTCGATGCCGCGAGACAGATACAGCAACCGGGCACGGACCTTGAGCAAGGGCTGCCGAATGGCGCGGGTGACGCCCCCGGCAATGCCCAAACCGGCGAGCAAAACGAACAGAGAAATCCAACGCACGAGCGTGTCCAGTCGTTGTCCGCTCGCCTGAACCGCTTCGTCTGTAACCGCAGCAGATTCAGAAAAGTAGTCCTCGAGCGCAATCAAGTCTGATTCGAGCGAGTCGAGTCTTGAAGTCAGGTCAGACCCTGGAACAAAGGGGTTGTCCAGAAGCTCGTCCACCTTCCAAAGGCGGTCAAAGTCGACTTCCAGTTCGGCCTTTCGGGTTCCGGGAGGCACCAAGCCCTGTAAGGCATCTAAGAGGGCATCGGCAGCGATGTGATGTTTGAACAACCGTTCATGGGTCGTGGCTTGATGGGGCGCCGCGCGACGTAGGGTTTCCAATTTGGTGGCAAAGCCTGACTGCAGGCGGTCCAGCGATTGGTGGGCATCGACGTGCAGATGGCTGGGCTCGGGCAGCCGTGCAGCCAGCAGCGCATAGGCGCGCATGGCTTCTACCCGTTGCAGCAATTTCGAAACCTCAGCTTTGGATTGATCCCATTTGAGGCTCTGCTCGAGGAGGTTCGCTTGGTCGCGGGTGGTACGGGCGGTGAGGATGAAAAACACGGCCAACGCCATGATGAATAGACCAAAACCCGCAAAAATCCGCGCACCGATGGAGTGGAACCACTGCTTCATACTCAGTGCCCTTCCAATTCTTGGATGTGCGCCTTGCACCACTCGATCCGGTCTTGGTTGAGCAATGCAGTGGAAACAATGGCCAAGGCTTCGAAGCCCTCTGCTTGGGTGTCGTCCTTGGTTATGGCAGACTCTAAGAATTCGGAGGCCCTGAGCCAATGGCGTGAAGCGTTTTCTAGGGCCGCATCAATGGCATCGAGATCGTCTTCTGCCGTTTTGAATTCGCGCACGCCTTGGTTGTAGGTGTGAACGGCAAGGTTGAACAGTGAGCGGTACTGGTCTTGGTTTTTTTCGGCTGCCAGGGTATAGTGGTGGGTGCCGAGTTCGAACCAGGGTCCTGCCCCGGCTTTTTCCAAAGCCTGGGCTTCCGTCATGGCTGTTTCTCCCAGTTGCTGTTGCATCAGCACCCATTCTGCAGCCGTATCCACCTCAGGGTCCAAGTCCCGTTGGATCTCTGCGTACTGCATGAAATACTGCTCAGCAACCACGGGTTGACCGGGCGCAATGTTTCGGATTTCGACTTGGACATCCAACAAATAGCTCTCGCCCAAAAACAGCAAAAGGGGCCGCCACCAATCTTCAAGTCGGTCTTGGGGATCTTTCCGAATGCATTCCCTCAAGCTTTCGAGGGCTTTGTTCCGCTGGGGGCTTGTTGGTTGATTTCCCTCTTCTACAAAGCGCTCTTTGAGAACGTAAGCGTGGACATACCAGGTCATGGCATCTGCGCTTTCGGGTCCGGACAAGGCCTCGTTCAGGACGGTTTCAGCTTCTGAAAGGTTTCCAGAATCAGCCAACGCAATGGCTTCTAACGTGAGGGGCCCCTGTGCCCAAAACCCTTGACCAACGGACAACGCAATGGCCACTGTGACAAGGGCGACAGCGCGCCGTGCTGTCACGGCCCCAACGAACAATGATTGTGCTACATCTTTCATGGGCACCGACGTTGCATGAAATGAAGGGGAAGGTCCAAGGGTTTGGACGCGAGGGCGGCCTCGTCAGGCTCAACGCACAGAGACAGTGTTGCCCCTTGCTTGGTACGGCGAAAGGCGACATCAGAGCCAGGAACAGCACCACCATCCGTCACAATCAGGGCGTTTTTGTCACCTTTTTTGAGCCATTTTGCCAGGCTGTTTTGGAGTGTGGGCAGGGCATCATCAGCATTTGAACCGCCCACAAACAGCATCGTAAAGTCCCGTTTTTCGCTCGCCAAAGCCTTTGTATCCAAGGCAATGATGTCCACTTGCAATCCTGCGATTGCCCGTCCTCTGAGCTGTTCTCCGAGGTCTTGAGCGAGGTCAGGCCAGTTCACAATCGCGATGCGAAACCGGTCCTGCCGCTCAATTTCTGGCCAGAACATTTCCCTGCCGAGCAGATAGATATACCGGCCATAAATCACCGCCCAAATCGGGGAGCGGTCAATTTCTGGGTCCGGAATACAAGCTCGAGAAACTGGTGCCGCAAAGGGGGGAGCGGGATGGGTCGAAGGTGCAGACCCAGAACCCCTTTCGGATGCAGCGGGCCATGCTGTTGCGGCACAGACGTGCTGGGCTGCGAACAACAGGCTTGCCAAAAAGGCAGCTTGGAGGATGGGTGTGAACCGAGACATTTTGAACCGCGCACCTGCAAAGTACACCGCACGCCCTGACTTAGGCGTCAGGTTGCAGTTGTTCGAGGTCCCGGTCAAATAAATACAGCCCCCCTTTGTCTTGACCAATGAGGGCCAGCTTGTCCAATATGTTGCGCGCCAGAGCCTCCTCTTCAATTTGCTCTGCCACATACCACTGCATAAAGTTGTGCGTCGTGTAGTCCTTTCGCTGCAGGCAGAGGTCAACCACGCCATTGATACTGGCCGTGACTTTGGTTTCATGGTCGAGCAGCGTCGAGAAAATGGCGGGCAAGTCAGAGAAATCGGATTGAGGAGCATCCAAAGCCGGCACGACAGACTTGCCGCCCCTCTCGTTGACAAAGCGTACCAATTTGAGCATGTGCATGCGCTCTTCGTCGCTGTGCCGGTACAGAAATTCTGCGGTGCCGTTGAGGCCTTGATTTTCGGCCCAGCTGGCCATGGCGAGATAGAAGTGTGAGCTCAGGGCTTCCATTTCAATCTGGTCGTTGAGTGCTTTTTCAATGGTGGGGTCAATCATTTTTTCAATTATTACTGAAGTAAATCACTTTGATGAATACGTGCTATTGGTTTAATAAACAGAAACTTAAATTATTCACGAGTGGCATTCATTTTATTGTTTCTGTGATATAGCGGATTGCATAAGTCGGACGGTCCATTCGGGATCTTTGGTGGTGCATACTTGGAGCCACTGGCTCATCAAGTCGGACAAGGCTTGCAGTTGCCAGACCGTATTCAACCATTGAACGTCTTCTTTTTGGGCGATGGATGTGACCACTGGGGCCATGGTGTCCATGGCTTTGAATGCTTGGCGCTTTCGCGCCTCTGCCAAGGCCACAAAAATATGAGCTGGATCGGAGATGGCCTTGTAGTGAGACTTTCGAATGCCCATAATGCGCAGTCGTTCGATCATACCCAGGTCGTTCAGTAGCCTCAATTGAGTGCTGGCTGAACCACTGCTCAGCTCTAGGGTGTCGGCGATGTCATCTGCGGTCATTGGAGCGGGAGAGGACAGCAGCAGTGCATGAATTTTGGCAGCAGCCTTGGGAAGGGACCACGGCTTCATCACATCCGGCCATGCGGATATGAAATGCTGTCGGGCTGGGCTTAACGCTGTGGGGTCCGTGGTCGACACGAAAACAAAGTTATTTCAAAATAAATTGAAACTAAGGTTTGTCAAAAAGGAGCCTATCTGGCTTTGTTTCAGGGGTGAGTGAGGCTTCGCCGTCGATGATATCTACCAAATGGAGGGCCCATCTTGGGCCAATGAGAACACCTCTTGTACCAAGACCATTCAGGACATACCAGCCCGGAACTCCTGGGTATGGACCTACTGCCGGCCTGCGGTCACGGGACACCGGTCTCAGACCAACTTGGTGCTCCGTGACTGTCATGGCCCCCATGTTTGGAACGGCGGCATGAAGCGCGTCGAGGAGATATTGTTGGGTCTCAGTACTGGGTTCCAAGTCCGTTTGGTTCCATTCATAGCTGGCTCCCAGCCGCCATTGATTTTGGCCCAGAGGGATGGTCCATTTACCGAAATTCAGAATGTGTGCATGTGGGGGTGTTTCACCATCACCCTGATGTTGTAGGGTCAAGAGTTCCCCCCTGTATGGTCGAATGTCGAGGAGGGGCAGGGTACCGTCAATGCCGGCTGAAGTGCCGCGACAGTCCACGATGGCATCCCAGTGGCCGTTCTTGAGGTTTTCGGCGTCTTGTTTCTGGAAGCCGCGCAGTTCGAACCGTTGCTCTGCGTTGAGTCGATCCCGCCAAAGGTGAAGCAGCAGGGGCAAGTTGACCCAACCACCTCCTTCCACAATGCCCTCAGCAGGCCAATGCGCATCGGGTGCATTTAACCAAGGCAGCTGCGTTGATTTGTCCTTCCACAGGGCGGCGTAATCGCTGTTGGCGAGCCGTTTGTGGATGGGCATTTCAAAGAGCAGTTTGGACCCAGTAATGGACTCGAGTTCCATGAACGTTTGCCGCATGATCCGAAGGTGAGCTTCAGCTTCCCAAGCCTCTATGATGCGGCGGAATGACATGGGATTGAACATCCCGGCGGCAACAGAAGACGCCGAGGGCAAGCCTGCATCGATGACGTGGACGTCCCACCCTTTTCGCAGGCCAAAGTGGCTCGCCAGCGTACCGGCAAGGCCTTGTCCAATGACCAAAATGCGCATTTTTCTCAGGCGATAGCTTTTGTAACGCCGAGCGCCCGCCCCACCTTCTCAAATGCCGCCAGAGCGCGGTCCAGGTGGTCTCGCGTGTGAGCGGCACTCAATTGAACCCGGATGCGCGCCTGGCCTTGGGGTACAACGGGGTAGAAAAAGCCAATCACATAGATGCCCTCTTCGAGCAAAGCATCGGCCATGACCTGGCTCAGTTTGGCATCGCCAAGCATGACTGGAACGATGGCACTTTCGCCATCCTTGAAGTCGAGGCCAATGCGGCGCAGTCCATCCTTAAAATAGCGGGTGTTGTCTTCCAGCCTGTCGCGCAACTCGGTGGTCTCATCGAGCATCCGAAAGACTTCGATGGTGGCGCCCACAATACTGGGGGCCAAAGAATTGGAGAACAAGTAAGGCCTGCTGCGTTGGCGGAGCATTTCGATGATTTCTGCCCGGCCTGTCGTAAAGCCTCCCATGGCCCCACCGAGGGCTTTTCCAAGCGTCCCGGTGATGATGTCGACCCGTCCTAGAGCGTCACGCAGTTCGATGGACCCCCTTCCTGTCTTTCCGATAAACCCGGTGGCATGACACTCGTCGACCATGACGAGGGCGTCGTATTGGTCGGCCAGGTCGCATATGCGGCCAATTTGTGCCACGTAGCCATCCATGGAAAACACACCGTCGGTCACGATGACTTTGAACCGATGTCCCGCCTCTGAGGCCGCTTGAAGCTGGGCCTCGAGGTCGGCCATGTCGTTGTTGGCATACCGGTAGCGAGCCGCCTTGCACAGGCGCACCCCGTCTATGATTGATGCGTGGTTGAGTGAGTCCGAAATGATGGCGTCTTCTGCTGTGAGCAAAGGCTCGAAAACCCCGCCATTGGCGTCAAAAGCGGCAGCATACAGGATGGTGTCCTCGGTGTGGTGAAAGTCGGCAATGGTGCGTTCAAGCTCTTTGTGAATGTCTTGGGTTCCACAAATGAAACGCACGGAAGACACTCCAAAGCCGCGTTCATCAATGGCACGCTTTGCAGCTTCAACAACCCTCGGGTGAGATGAAAGTCCCAGGTAATTGTTGGCACAGAAATTCAACACTTCACTTCCATCGTCGAGGCGAATGGAAGCATCTTGAACAGAGACGATGACGCGCTCTTTCTTGAACAGGCCTTCTTTTTCCAAAGAAGCGAGGCTGTCCGCAAGGTGGGATTTCATGGAACCGTACATGCCGACGAAGATAGCCGAGCTCCGGCCTTGCTGCTATCCACAAAGGGCTTGAACGCTGCGGAGCGCAGAGGGCCGGTCAGATTTCAACCGGTGGCGCAGCAGCAGTGCTGGACCAGAATGGCCGGTGCTTTCAGCAGGAACCAGCCCAACAATTCAGCCCCTCCGAGCCGATTGCAGCGGGTGCGGGCCAAAACCGTGCAACCTTGCTTACCGCGCACGGCTGTGCTCGAATTACCTTCGCAACCCATGTCCGAGCAACCCGCCCGCACCCTCGTCACTTCGGCATTGCCCTATGCCAATGGCCCCATTCACATTGGCCACATTGCCGGTGCTTATTTGCCTGCTGACCTTTACGTACGCTACCTGAAATCCCGGAAGCGGGATGTCGTGTGGGTTTGTGGTTCTGACGAGCATGGTGCTGCGATCACGTTGCGTGCCAGAAAGGAGGGCACCACTCCCCGTGCGATCGTTGACCGCTACCATGAAGAAATGCAGGAGGCGTTCAGTGGGTTGGACATTGAGTTTGACCACTATGACCGCACTTCTAGCGCGGAACACCACGCGTTTGCGCAGTCGTTTTTTCTGGACCTATTGGAGAAAGGGGCGTTCACAGAGGAGACCCGACAGCAGTTCTATGATCCCCAGGAGCAGCAGTTTCTTGCAGACCGTTACATCCAAGGCGTCTGTCCCAAATGCGACCACGACAAAGCCTTTGGTGATCAATGCGAAAAATGTGGCTCAGCCCTCTCGCCGGAGGAGCTGATTGGACCCAAAAGCACCTTGAGTGGCGCTACGCCAGAGCTGAGGGAGACCACCTTGTGGTACCTCCCCATGGACCGGCACGAGGACTGGTTGCGTGAATACCTCGAGGACGGCAAGCTCGACGGAGAGGTGCACCACAACCCCAAGTCTTGGAAATCCCATGTCTTGGGCCAGTGCCGCAGCTGGATTGATGGAGGGCTCCAAAGCCGCGCCATGACCAGGGACCTCGATTGGGGGGTTCCAGTGCCTGTAGAAGGTGCCGATGGCAAAGTCTTGTACGTATGGCTTGACGCTCCATTGGGTTACATCACTGCTACACGGAATTGGGCCGCCAAAAAGGGGGTCGATTGGGAACCGTATTGGAAGGACAAAGACACCCAGCTGGTGCATTTCATTGGCAAGGACAACATCGTCTTCCACTGCATCATCTTCCCCATACTCCTCAAAGAACAAGGGGACTACTTGCTGCCACACAACGTGCCTGCCAACGAATTCATGAACCTCGAGGGAGACAAAATTTCCACCTCGCGCAATTGGGCAGTTTGGGCCAGTGAATATGTCCGCGACTTCGACGGGCGGAGTGACGAAATGCGGTACGTTCTCGCCTCCATCATGCCGGAGCAAAAGGACGCGGAGTTTACGTGGGAGGATTTCCAAGCAAGGGTAAACAACGAACTCGCCGATGTGCTCGGCAACTTTGTGAACCGGGTTTTTGTGCTCACTGGCAAATTTCACGAAGGCAAGGTGCCCGCAGCTTCGGGGAAGTGGACCGAGGTGGATGAGGCCTTGTTGTCTCTCATGAAAGGCACCCCAGAGGCGGTGGGAGACGCCATTGAGCGCTACCGCTTTAGAGAAGCACTGCAACATGCCATGGGTCTGGTGCGGGCTGGAAACAAATACCTCACCGAAGAAGAGCCTTGGAAGGTGGCCAAAACGGACCCTGCCCGTGCAGCGGACATCCTGCACTTGGCCTTGCAGGTCACGGCCAATGCGGCCATCGTACTGGGTCCATTCTTGCCCAAGACCTCTGCCAGGTTGTCCAAGGCGCTGGGCACCGCGGACTTGCCGTGGGATGCCGCAGGAGTGTCGCTGGTGCCAGCAGGACAGCCGTTGGCCCCATTGCCCATACTCTTCGAAAAAATCACAGATGAGCAGGTGGCGGAGCAACAGGCCAAAATGGGCCCAGAGCTAGAAGGAATGCGCGATGTAGAGCCGGAAAAAGCAGAAACCACGTTTGATGACTTTCAGGCCATGGACCTGCGGACGGCAGAAGTGATTTCAGCAGAAAAAGTCAAAGGGGCCGACAAATTGCTACAATTGGTCGTGCGAACTGGATACGATGAGCGCACCGTTGTGAGCGGCATCGCTGAGCATTTCAGTCCAGAAGAGGTGGTCGGCCGGCGGGTCGTGCTCTTGGCCAATTTGGCGCCGCGAAAAATCCGAGGCGTTGTTTCTCAGGGGATGGTCCTGATGGCGTCTACAGAAGATGGAGGGTTGCGGTTTGTAACGCCCGAAGAAGGCGCGGAACCCGGCGACATCATTCGATGATGAAGACCTTTCTTGTGCGCCCTTCAGAAGAGCGCTGAATCAACAACTGACCAGGAGAGGCTGTCACAGGCCTGCCCAAGAGGTCATAGGTCCGCCACGCCATAGAATGGGGCGCCCAGGGAATCGATCCAACACTGCTTGTGGGGCTGCCAAAGCTGCTCCACAGCCAAGTGCAACGCTCTATGGCTTGCCCAGCCATCCAACCTTCATAAAGGCGCAATTCTACGTCTTCGGAACCGGTCCATGTGCTCAGGTCCACCCCATTCTGGTATTCCAAGTAACGCAAGTGGGGTTCCAGTTGACCGTTAAAGCCGTAGGCATTCGGGGCAGAAGAGACATTCTCTGCGGCGAGCAGGTTTCCCTCTAGGTCAAACAAAGCAAACCCAGCATAGCCAAACCAGTACGGCGTATTGTAGTCGGGAGCGACCAGGATTTCCATGTGTCCAACATCGGCTGTGCCCACAGATTCAATGCCCACATGAATGGAATCGCACAAGCCACTCATGTTGTTTTCTGAAGGGCAATCGGCGGCCAAACAGTCTGCAAGGGTCTCAAAAGGCACGGTCCCCGCGCACCCTCCCCAAGAAAATTGGGTGCAGGCACCAAAATCTTGATCGAAATACCATGCGGGAATGGCGGCTTCACAAGGCCCCGCATCGGGCAGCAAAGCGCAAGGGTTTTCTTGGGCGTAGAGTGCCCCAAAACCGCATGAAGCGATTACAAAGAGCACAAAGCCCAGTGCGGAAGCTCCCCCCTTCATTTGCGGAAACGACCGGATTTTTGGAGCAGTTCCGCAATTTGGATGGCGTTGGTCGCCGCTCCTTTGCGCAGGTTGTCTGACACAATCCAAAGGTGCAATCCTTGTACCTCAGTCAAGTCCCGGCGGATGCGCCCGACGAAAACTTCATCTTTTCCAGCGGCCTTGATTGGCATGGGGTAGATGTTGGCCATGGGATCATCTTGAATGATGAGGCCCGGCATGAGTTGCAGGGCTTCCTTGACGTCGGGCACGCTAAATGACCGTTCCATTTCCAAGTAGACGCTCTCTGAATGCCCGCCTGCCACAGGAACCCTCACAGCCGTGGCGCTAACCTGCACATCGGCGTCGCCCAAGATTTTTTTGGTCTCGTGGTGCAGTTTCATTTCTTCCTTGGTGAAGTCGTTCTCCAAGAAGACATCGCAATGGGGCAGGCAGTTGCCGTCAATGGCATGGGGATATACCCGTGTGGCATCCAGTCCTTGGCGCTCACCTTCCATTTGGTCTAAGCCAGCTTGCCCCGTGCCCGTGACGCTTTGGTATGTGCTCACAATGGCCCGGCGGATCAAAAACCGATCGTGCAAAGGCTTGAGCGCCATCACCAATTGAATGGTCGAGCAGTTGGGGTTCGCGATCAGGAGGTGGTCCTCTGCAGCGTCTCCATTAACCTCGGGGACGATCAGCGGAACGGCGGGGTCCATGCGCCATGCAGAGCTGTTGTCAATGACGGTGGTGCCTTTGTCGGTAAAGGCGCGTGCCCATTGCTTACTCACATCGCCGCCCGCGCTAAAAAGCGCGATATCCGGTTGACGCTCGACCGCTTCTTCGACACTGATTACCGGAATTTCTTGGCCTTTAAACTCAATCTTCGAGCCCACAGATCGGCTGCTGGCCACAGGCAAGAGCTCCTTGACGGGAAACTTGCGCGCGACCAAACCGGCGATAATGGTGCGCCCGACCAAGCCTGTGGCGCCGATAACGGCTACTGTGCGTCCGTGGGAAGAGGGTGACATGATGGGGTGTTCGGTCGAAAGTTGCGGTGCCTTACGGGTCCTTTCACTGGCGTTGTGCCTTGGATTGTGAGCGGTGCCTGAGACACCAGCAAAGTTAAGAGGTTGCGGAATGATGAAGACGCGCTCTTGGTTTGCCGGGTTTGGCTTCACCCCGAAAGGGAGGTTTCTGATGTGGCCAATGCTGCACATGGGGCTGTGCATCCTTTTGTTTCCGGGCAGCGGTTCAGGTCAATGGGTATTGACGGCCATACACCCCGATCCTACGCCTGCCATGGGCGCACCAGAGGCGGAGTTCATCGCATTGACCGCAGTCAACGTGGGAGATTCATGCGCCTCCTCCGACGGGTGGTCTTTGGATTGGAGCGGGAGTCCGCGTTTTTGTGCTGCGGGTTGCTGGCCCAGTGGCACCACACTGGTGGCCCACCGGGAGTCGGACAGTGTGCACTTTGAATTCGGAACCGCGGTGTCAATGCCCATGGAGACTTGGCCAGCTTTGGTCAATGGGGGCGGCACTGTTTTGCTGAGAAATGCAGAGGGCGAAGTCTTAGATGCCATGCCGTATTCATCGGCGTCCTTGGCAGGCGGGGGGCGCCCATTGATGAGGGCAGATACACACCATTGTGGTGCGGAAGTAAACCAATACCTCTGGGAGGAGGGGACAAGTCCATATTTCGCACCACAGCCACAATGGATTCAGGAGCATCCGACGTTGTTGGCTGCTTTTGAGGAAGCACGCGCTCCGGAGCGGCTGGTTCCGAGGGGGGCGGGCAAGTTGGATTGGTACATCGGCATGACGCTCAACCCAGTCTTTTTGCGGTCGGCAGAAGCCCATGTGGGCGGAATGCCGGCTTCATTGCAATGGCGGTCTGATTCTGTTGTAGCGGTCCAGTGGGACCACCGTCCAGTGGCAGCGGGCGACCCTTTGGAAGATGGAATTCCCATTTCAATTGGACCTCTGAGTGGGTGTTTTCATGGAGAAGAGACCGGCCAATTGAACACAGTGTACCAGCCTGTCAGGTCCACAGGGGAAGTAGCGGTGGTGGGTGCTTTGGCGGACCCAGTGTCCTCAGACCCACTGATGCCACTGGAGTCCATTGCCTTGCTCAACCGTTCAGAGCACCCCGTAGGACTGGGTTCTTGGTCGTTTGGTGGAGGGTTGTTGCGGCGGCAGGTCGTTTTGCTACCAGGCAGCTCGGCATGGCTGAATGCCAGTGATTTTGAGGGGTGGCCAGGGATGGCAAATGCAGGTGGGGCCCTTACCCTGACGTTGCCCCACGGCTCGGAGGCAGGGGGATTGGCATGGAGCCCATGTGACCATGACACGCCTGGTTTAGCTGGGTCGGGAACGCCGTTGCTGCGGTCGGGGGTTCCCGGCTCGGCTTGGCACACTGCGGGCGGCCTTGTTGCTGTTGACCACGAGCCCATCACCATCAAGGGGTATGGCTGCAGGACGTCTCAGTGGACGGGCGAAGTGAGGCTTGAACTCTTCTTGAACCGGTATTTGGACCAGCTGGGCGCTACAGAGTGGAAGATTGAGGGGCGCCAAGAGCAAGCATGGGCAACGGCGATTCCGGGCCGGCCAGACGGGGTCAGTCTGTGGTGGGAAGGAATGGCCAATGGACTGAATTCCGCGGCTGGCGTAACGGTGTCTGTTGAGCATGAGGGAGAAGAATCATCTCACATCGTGGCCCACTGCCCCGAGGGCTTATCGTCCTCCGCGGCGGTTCCTTGCCTGCGGATTGTTGAACTGCTTTGGAACGCATCTGAAGATGGCGATGAGTTTGCAGAGGTTCAGAACTGCGGTACTGAGCCCATCGATGTTTCTGGCCTTCAAGCCACCACTGAATCCGTCCCCCTTCCTTCGGACTGGTCGACTTGGGTGTCCACAGAGGTCTCTCTGGTGCTCGCTCCCGGCGAAGTGGCGGCATTTGGCCGCTGTCCAAAATGGATGGGTGCAGGACTTCCAGAGAAAGGCCGTTCGCGGTGGTCAGCTGAGCAATGGGGGCCATTGAACGATACCGGAGGCTCCCTCAAGATCAGGTTGCCTTGGCCCGCATCTGAGGTGTTGGATGAGGCGGAATGGGGTCCGCATTTAGAAGGGCCTTGGTGGTGGACGGAAGACGGCTGGGCTTGGGAACGAAGCGGAGCGGAGGGTGGAGATTGGTCTCCTGCTCCAGGCCGCGGCTCGCCGGGAGCAGCGCCTTCGGGACAAAAAAAACACGACGATTGCGGCCAAGTTGCGGCGGAATTTCCAGCAGTCGCGGGAGGGTTGCCGGCTTTGGAATGGGCCTTGCCCACTGCTGGAGCGACCATAGTGGTCAATTTGATCGGTTGGCCATCGGGGGAACTGCTGGAGCGCACCGTTCTGGAGGACGTCCTCTCTGATGGCCGGTGGTCCTGGGTGGGGAGGCTCACAGGGGGTCGGACTCCTGGGCCCGGCACAATGCTGTGGGATGTCAGGTGGTGGTCGGGGCAATGCCATGGCCGCCAGCGAATTGTGGTGGACGTGCCCGGTCATGGATAACCTGCTGCTGAACCGCATGGACGGCACCGCTGGTTTGCCGACATTCGAATCATGTTCGAAGGAGCGGAACGCGCAGCAGAATGGGCTCCACCAGAGTGGTGGTGGGCGGCTTGGTGCGCGGTTGCGGTTTCAGTTGGGGCATTCAGACAATGGAGTCCAAAGTATTTCGTTCATCTCGGCTGGGCTTGGACCGATTTTCGGTTGCTGCTCCAATCCCGGGGAGACTTCACGGCACCGTGGTACTCAGGTTGGATCCAAAACACCGCGGCAGGCTTGGCGATATCCTTGGCGCTGAGTGGCATGCTGGATAGGGCGGGGTGGCAAAGCCTGTCCCCCGACGGCGTGCTTCGGCTCTGGCTGTTGTGGGTGGTGCTCATGCTCATGCGCTGGAGTGTTGCGCGCATTTGGGAAGGCATTTCCTCTGGCGAAGTCCACGGCAGGGAATGGGCATTGGGGCACCGATATGTTTTAGAATCAACCGCTTGGCTAATTTCACCGTTGGGCCTTTGTGTCACCATTTGGGGGTATGAGCCGTCAAATTTCGGCCTGTGGGCCTTGATTGGAGTATGGGCAGGTGGCTGGCTCATGCGCCACCGTAGGTCATTCGAGCGCATTCCAAGACTGGGTCATCTTCCTGTTGAAGGGTTTTTTTACCTTTGCGCTCTTGAAATCCTCCCGGTCGTGGTTTTGGTCCGCGCCTGGCAATGGTGAATAAACATGGGCAAGAAGGTCAAGACGATTCTGATTTCGCAACCCAAGCCAGCTACTGAGAAGTCGCCGTATTTCGATTTGGCCAGCAAGCACAAGCTGAAAATCGATTTTCGCAGCTTTATCCATGTCGAAGGCGTGGACGGCCAGGTTTTTCGGCAGGACCGCATTGATTTGGCTGAGCACAATTGCGTGATTTTTACCTCGCGCAACGCAGTAGATCACTATTTCCGCATGGCGGGAGAGCTCCGATTCGAGGTCCCCGATTCAACCAAGTATTTCTGCATCAGTGAATCGACAGCACACTACTTGCAGAAATACATTGTTTACCGCAAGCGCAAAATTTTCCATGGGCAGTTGAGGTTTGCGGAGCTGATGGAATCCATCAAAAAGCACAAAAAAGAGAAGTTCTTGCTTCCTTGTGCTGACATCCTCAAGCCCAGCATCCCAAAGGCGCTCGACGAGGCCGGAATTGACTTCACCAAAGCGGTGATGTACAAGACCGTCTGCAGCGACCTTTCTGACTTGTCGGATGTGAAATACGACATGCTCGTGTTCTTTTCTCCTTCGGGAATCGAAAGCCTCTACAAGAATTTCCCGGGATTTGAGCAGGGCGAAACAAAAATCGCGGTGTTCGGTCCTACAACCCGCAAGGCTGCAGAAAACCGGTCCTTGAGGATTGATGTTGGCGCCCCCAACCCGAAGGCGCCGTCCATGAGCATGGCCATCGAGAACCACATATTAGGAAAGGACTGACCGACCTAGTTTCCGGCGGCCAGAGCCCAGATCCAGACCTCCATCAAGGACGTGACCGCAGCCTGAAGCGCCGGGTCGTGATGGACCGTGTATTTGCAGAAGGCCACACCGCCAAAGGTTTTCCATTGGTGGCGCGTTATGTGACCACTACGCCAGATGGATCAGCCCCGACACGCGTGGCATTCACCGTAAGCAAACGCCGTTTTAAAAGGGCTGTTGACCGCAACCGTGTCAAGCGTTTGATGCGTGAATCTTGGCGCCACCACCGCTCAGTCTTTGAGGCCACCATTCCAAAGGGCCACCAATGCGCTGTGGTGCTCATCTTTGTAGGGAAGGACCTGCCCACTTCGGAATCACTCCAACGCGGTATGGTCAAATTGTTGAACCGAATGGCGCAAGCCGCATCTACAACAGAAGCATGAAGACCTCCCGTTCTCACAAAGTGGTTTTGACCTTGATGCTTGCTGGCGTCACGGCCATAGTGGGGCTGCGCGCTGTCCAACTTCCTGGAACGTATTTCGAGGTCACCAAGCACCTCGAGATTTTGACCTCGGTGTTCAAGGGGGTACACGAGTTCTATGTGGAAGAGCCAGAGCCTGGAACGCTCATGAGCGTGGCCATTGATGCCATGTTGGACGAGCTCGATCCTTATACCGTCTACTATCCTGAGTCGCGGATCGAGGATTTGAGGTTCATGAACACAGGCGAATACGGGGGCATTGGAGCGCTGGTTCAGCCCATTGGTGGCAAGACCACCATTGTGGAGGTTTACGAGGGATATCCGGCCCAGGAGGCAGGGATTCGCCCAGGTGATGTCGTGCTCTCTGTAGGGGGACAGTCGTTGGAAGGAGACGCCAACAGTGACGATGTCGGCGAGCTTCTCAAAGGGGAGTCTGGCAGTGAAATCGAAATTAAAATTGACCGTCCGCATGGTGGAGGTGTCATGGATTTGATGGTGCAAAGGGCCAAGGTGCGTGTTCCGGCAGTCACGTATTCCGGTATGCTGGACGACAGTACAGGCTACATCTACTTGGCCAAGTTCACCAGAGGTTCAGCTGGTGAAGTGCGCAAAGCCTTGATGTCTCTGAGGGATTCTGCAGGCATGAAGCAATTGGTGTTTGATCTGCGGGGCAATGGGGGTGGATTGCTCAAAGAAAGCGTGAGCATCGTCAACCTATTTGTACCCAAAGGGACAGAAATCGTCTCAACCCGGGGCAAAAGCGAGAACTGGAACAAGTCGTACAAGGCGCTCGGCCGTCCCACGGCAGAGGACATGCCTTTGGTGGTCTTGATTGATGGAAAGTCTGCGAGCGCGTCAGAGATCGTCAGCGGCACCTTACAGGACCTCGATCGCGCGGTCATCGTGGGCATGGAAAGCTTTGGAAAAGGGCTCGTCCAACAGACCAAAGACATGGCATTCAACACACGTTTGAAGGTCACCGTGGCGAAGTATTACACCGCGAGCGGCCGGTGCATTCAGCGCTTGGATTACGGCGGCGCTCGGGACGCTCAGGGCAAGGCAAAGGCGGTCTCGGACACCCTGCTTCGCACCTTCGAGACCAAAGGAGGGCGCCCTGTTGTCGAAGGCCGTGGAATACAGCCGGACATCGAAGTTGAAACCCCATTTATGTCTACACTGCTGCAGCGGCTCCTCGACGAATACGAGGTGTTCCATTACGCGACACAAGTCGCGGCGGGGCTCGACAGCACAGATGTTCCCGATCCGGTTTCATACAGCTTGGCCGAGGCAGATTGGGGCCGTTTTCTCACGCATCTGCAAGATGCAGGTTTCGAGTATGATACCGAAAGTATGGTCGTGTTGGAAGAGTTGCGAAATGTGGTGGAGCTGGAGCAATACGAGGCGGTCGCAGAAGAGCCACTTGTGGCATTGCGTGCCGCCTTAGAGCCGAATTTAGAACGGGACTTGGGGCTCTTTGAAGATGAGGTTCGACAAATGCTAGAAGATGAGGTGGTCCTGAGGTTCCACTATGCTGCAGGAATGGTCGAGCGCAGCCTTACCAAGGACCCCATGGTGGGCCGTGCATTGAAGGTTTTTGGCGACGAAATGTCCGTTGTGATTGGACAGGAATCCGAAGCTGAAACCGCCCCAACCCGCGAATGAGCAGGGCCCGCCTTCCGGAGATTCCGTGGGCCTGGGCTTGGGGGGCCATCGTGCTGGCTTTTCCATGGTCAAACGCCTTCATGAGCATTGCCACGGGTTGGCTGGGTCTGGTCACCTTGACCCAACTCCAAGCCCGTGCATTGCCCGGTTCCAAAACCCCAATGAACACCGCCTTGCGTCGGGCAGGTTGGGCTCTAATTCTGCTGGTGTTGTGGTCTGGGCTGTCTTTTATTTGGGGTGGTGAAGCGGAGGCTTGCCTTCACGATGTGAGGGTAAAGTTGCCCCTGGCAATAGGGGGCTTTGCCATGGTCACCATGTCCCGACAGTCTTGCGCCATGGATCGCCACCATTTGAAGCCCGTTGTCAAAGTAGCGGTGCTTTCCGCGGCATTGGCAACCATGTCACTGATTGTTTGGGACCTTGCGGATGGCGGGACGAATGGAGGAAGACAGTCCTCGCAATTCATATCCCACATTCGCTTCGGCTTGTGGTGGGCCTTTCTGCTGCCTTGGTCAGGATACTTGTTGGGCAGCCGATGGCTGTGGGGCTGTCTGATTGGAGCGTTGACCGCCTGGACATGGATGCAAGGTGTAACTGGCCTGGTAGCCGGAATTGCAATGGCTCCTTGGTGGCTCCCTTTGTTGGGAACAAAGTCAAGAAAAGGTGCAGCGGATGATGCAGTATGGCCCACAAACAGGGCTTTGAGGCGGAATTTCGCGCTGATTGCAGCGGTCTTCATTCCAATTTTGATCCTGCTGATCAGAGCCTTGCCCACGGCGGTGCCTCAGGCCGATCAATTGCCCACACACACGGATTCAGGTGAACCTTACATCCACAGGTTGAATCGCACTGTCACGGAAAACGGCCATTTCGTTTGGACCCACCTGGCCTGGGGAGAGCTCAGAACAGCGTGGGCAGGGCGCAGCGATATTCCCTTTGCCGACATCGAAGCCGCCTTGATTCGCTTTTTGTCGTCCAAAGGACTGTCAAAAGACAAAGAAGGCATGGCGGCTTTGTCGGAAGTGGAGGTCCAAGCCGTGGGCAGAAGGGTGACTTCGACAGTAGAGTTGGAAGGCGGAGCTTGGCAGAAACGCTGGAACCGTTTCAAATTCGATTGGGGACAGTGGCTAGACGGAAGCCTTTCGCCCGATGCGAGCGTTTTGGCGCGCACCGTTTATTTGAATGTTGCATTTGATGCTTGGTATGCTTTGCCACTCTTCAACAAGGCCATAGGAGCTGGGTCGGGAAGTGTTGAAGCAGAAATGGAACAGGGTTTCATCCAGTCATTTCCTAAATGGCCGCCCAAAGGCCGCAAGAGGCCCCACAATCAATACATCACCCTCGCTCTGGCGTTAGGCGCCATAGGGTTGGGCCTTTTTCTCTGGGCCATGGTGTCGATGTGGGCACAGGCTTCATGCCGGCCTGGCGTCTTGCTGCTGGCGTTGAGCTGTCTCACAGAAGACACCCTCGAGACCCAAGCAGGGGTGACCCTTGCTGTGGTGGCCTTGGTTTTCGGCACCCTTGTCAAAGCGAGGGAGCAGGCGCAGTAAAGGCCAGAACGGCGTCTCTGACCTGATTTACAGGAATGTCGAGGTGGCCTTGAACATCCATAGAGTCCGTTTCAATGACCGTGACTTGGGGCCCAATGGGGCCCCATCGCTCAGCCCAAGCAGGGGCACTTTTGCCATAGAGTCCCACGCCAGGTATCCCCAGGGCTGTTGCAGTATGCAGCGGGCCTGTGCTGGATGCCACCACAGCTTTTGAACGGGATTGTGCCGCCAACAATTGGTGGAGGCTGAAGCGCCCAAACCAGGACGATACGCCGTCAACGTCTGGAAAGTGGGGAGCAAAATCTCGCCCCTCTTGCGCTGTTCCTGTGAAGGCCACGCTCAGGCCAGCCCGCACAAGCTCACGGGCAAGCTCCGCAAACCGGTCAGGTGCCCAATTTCCTGCACTGCCGTGCGATCCGGGATGCAGCAAAACAGGGGCTCGATCTGTGGAACTGAGTGCCTGTTCTACTGCATCATCTGATGCAGGGGGCTCGAGCAAGGTGTCCTGAAACCGGGTGTTGGGGGCGTCAATTCCCAACGGCATCAGCAGCCTTAATCCGTGCCAAGATTCATGTCCACCAGAGTCCTTTCTTCCATCCCAGTTTGGGTGGGTCATGCGCCTAAATGTGTGCCATCTGCGGCCCGTTCCTAGCCGCATGGGTATACCGGCCTCTGCACAAGCTGTGACGACTTCTGCATCGGGATATGCCAATACCACAGCGTCATAATCTGCGCGCTTGAGCCACCCTGAGCCCTGATCTTGTTTGCTTTTGGTCTTTTCGTTGGTCCAAACCAAAACATGGTCCACATCCTGCGAGGCCTGGGCCACAGGTTCAGCATAGGGACGCACCAACAAGTCAATTTGAGCATCTGGAAACCGCACGCGCAAAGCGCGCAGCATGGGCAGGCTGAGAACGAGGTCTCCCAGAGCATCTGTCCGTGCCACCAGTATCTTCTGGGGTTTCGGGGATTCTCCGCGGTGTAATGCCCGCAGTCGGGCGTGTTTGCGCCAAGTGGCCCAAGCACTGAGCCTGGCAATGGTCCACCCTGTTTGCCCATCGAGAAATCCGCGTTTGATACAGAAAGTCTTGACCCATTGGGCCACAACTTTCAGACCGACCAGGGCCAATGGCGTCGATTTTCCAGAAGCGAATTGGTCCTCCGCCCAGACTTTTCCAAACTGCTCAATTTGGGACAGGTGGTCGGCCCGGTGCGGGTAGCTGTAGTGTTCGACAACGCCAGGCAAACGGGTCTTTGCTGTCGGCTCTTGGAATGCAGGTGTCTCGTGAATCGCCCCCGTCCATTGCGCCGCACCACGGGGCCACAGGCGGACGTTTCGGTCCGGAAACCAACCGCTGTGCCGGACCCATTGTCCGCAATAATTGGTCATGCGGTTGACCTCACCAACCCGCCAACTGCCTGCTGTGGTCTTCACACCACCTTGGATGTGTTGCCGAATGGCGGCGGCGCAAACCGCATCTGGAGCTTCATCGGCGTCCAGACTTAGAATCCAATCCCCTTTTGCCGCCGCATTGGCCTTGTTTTTGGTCGTTGACCAGCCCTCCCATGGACAGTTCTCCACGCGCGCGCCCGCCTCCTTTGCAAGCGCTACGGTCCCGTCGGTGCTTCCCGAATCAAACACCAGAATTTCATCAGCCCATGCCGCGACGGCACGCAGCAACCTTGGCAGGTTCTGTGCTTCATTCTTGGTGATGACCACCACACTGAGCAGTGGCGCCCCATTTCGGGTCCGGTGGGAAGGCATGGAGGTGTTGTCGTTCACGAAATATGCGCACTTCGGCCCTTTTTGGTGAGCACTTGTCCTCAGGTGTTGAAAACAATGCCACGGGCCGGGCCGGGGCGAAGGTAGTTTTGAGGAACCATGCGTGTACTCATACTTGGATCTGGTGGTAGGGAGCATGCCATCGGCCTGAAAATCTCAGGCAGCTCATTGTTGGACGCCACTTTCTTTGGACCTGGCAATGCCGGAACGGAAGAATTGGGCACAAACGTACCCCTCGACCCCACGGATTTTCCTGCGGTTGTTGAATGCGTCAAAGCCAACAGAATCGACATGGTCGTAGTGGGGCCAGAAGCCCCACTTGTGGCCGGTATTGCGGATCATTTTGCCGCGGACAAGTCCTTGGCTTCTGTGGCTGTAATTGGCCCTCAGAAAGCAGGCGCAGCACTGGAAGGGAGCAAGGTCTTCTCAAAAGAGTTCATGCACCGGCACCGCATTCCAACGGCCAAATACGGCACCTTTGGAAAAGGTGAAGTCCGCGATGCGCTGGCTTTCTTGAGAAAGATGAAGGCGCCTTATGTGGTGAAAGCCAGTGGACTCGCCGCAGGAAAAGGGGTCATCGTGACAGAGGTTTTATCCGAAGCCGAGGCCGCAGTGCGCTCCATGATTCGAGGGGAGTCTTTTGGCAGTGCAGGCCGGGAAATCGTCATTGAGGAGTTTCTCAAAGGGGTGGAGGTCTCCATGTTTATCGTGACCGATGGCAACGCTTGGCGTTTGCTTTCACCGGCCATGGATTACAAGCGCATTGGTGAGGACAATACAGGCCCCAACACGGGCGGCATGGGCGCAATCAGTCCCGTACCCCATGTGACTCCGGAGTTCATGGAGAAGGTGAAGAACCAAGTGGTGATTCCCACCATCAGAGGGCTTCAGCGCGACGGAATTCCGTACCAAGGTTTCTTGTTCTTCGGACTGATGAAGGTGCAGGGCGACCCGTATGTCATCGAGTACAACTGTCGTCTGGGTGATCCTGAAACCCAAATTGTGCTGCCCTTGCTCGAAACAGACTTGCTGCACCTGATGGACGGTTTGGCCAATGGCCTGCTCTCAGAAATCGATGTTTCATTGTCTCCAAAAGCCGCTGCAGCGGTGATATTGGCAAGCGAAGGCTATCCTGGCGAATACAAAAAAGGAGAGCCCATAAGGTTTCCAGACGCCAAGACCATCGGGAAGGATCAGCACCTCGTTCACGCTGGCACAGCCAGAGTGGACGGAGAGGTGGTCACTGCAGGCGGCCGGGTCATGGCCTGTGTCGGAACAGGCGCGGATGTGAAACAGGCAGCGGAAAAAGCCCACGCACTGGCACAAGCTGTTGAGTTCAACGGCAAGACCTTCCGTTCCGATATCGGAACGGTGGCGTGATCCAAAAAGTCAGATTTCAGATGATGCCGCCGTCTCGGCGGGCCTCAGCAGTGAATTTGCCCTGCTTGCGCAGCCACATTGCAATGCCACTCACAATGAGCACCACCACTGCCGTATTGAAGGGGTTGCTGACGGGAATCAGCAGCGTTTCGAAAGACCATTCGACGAACTTGGCCACGGGGGTAAGGAGCTCCTGGAGGTTCATGGGTGCGGTTTGCTGGCACAAAAATAGGCACCTTTCGGTATGCTGAGCATTCTGAATTCGAATCAACCTGTTGCTTGGGCATTCGTGCCCTTCTCTGGTGTGGTTTTGTTCCTCGGATCGTGGGCCTTGAACCTTGTAGAATTGGCTTCATGGCCCGCATTAGGAGCAGTCTGTATTGCGGCTTGGTTGATCCATCGCATCCATGCGGATTCGGGAATGCGCACGCGGCCAGGAAGCATTCCCAGCTGGGTTTGGGTGCTGCTGGCTACACCTATGATTGGTGTGGTGTCGGACTGGACCTGGTGGGCCTTTCCTTGCTTCCTTCAGGGCATGCGGTACGTTGTGTCCTTGCGCGATGGAGACCAGCGACCTGGAACCTTTATGTTCATTGGAATGTGGTGGAGTGCAGGAGTCTTGATTGATGCTGCTTTGTGGCCGCTCTTGCCGTCTTTGCTTTTGTCGCTGTTTTTTGTGAGGCGGCCAGGCGAAGAAGAATCTGTGGCTGCCTTTCTGGGGTTGGCAGTGCCAGCGTTGCTCACTTGGTCGGTGAGTTGGCTAATGGAAGGTGAACTCAGGGTCTTTTGGGGTTGGAGACCCGCGGCGCATCCCGCCATGTTGAGTGCAGCCCTTTGGGTCTCAGTTCCTACTGTTTTGGGGGGTGTTTTCAGACAGCAATCGTTGGTTCGCGCGACCGCTCAGCAGCGCTTTGCGCGTCAGCTGACCCAATGGGCTGGCGTATTGGGCGTAGCGTGCATTGGCGCACTGGAATTGGCCCAATGGTCATCGGTCCGAGACCACTCACCGGCGTTGTCGGGGTTCCCCGGCGCAGTCGCTTTTTTGGCGGCTTGGACTTGGCCATGGCTGATGCCGCCCGGCAAGCGTTGGACCAAGGTGGCGCCTTTGGTGTTCGTCATACTGGCCGCTGGTCTGCTGGCGATTCGGTTTTCTCACAGAGTGTAACCTCTGAGGCTTCTCGGGCGTATGTGCCCACATGAAGACCGCATTACTTTCTCTTTTGATGGTGCCCACCATCGCCTTGTTTGCGCAGCCAGCCAATGAAAATGCAGTGGGCGATCCCATTGCGTCTGTTCAATCAGGCGGTTGGTTTGAGACCTCCACTTGGGACTGTTCTTGTGTCCCAAACGGGGCAAATGATGTTTCCTTGCAAGCGGGTCATGCTGTTGTTTTGAATGCCGTCGATACTGCGCGTGCCCAAGGTTTAGCCGTCGCACAAGGCGCTGTTTTGGATGTGATTGCTGGGTCGAGGCTGGAGCTTTCAGCGTCCCTGGCCTCACTGGGTGAGATTGCAGGTTCAGGCGTGGTCGCTCTGGTGGGCGATGGGAACCATGCTTGTGGTCCTGCCACTTTGGACAAGTTGGAATGCGGAACAGCTGCGGTGAGTTTGACCGATACGGTCACCATTACTGGACTGCTGGACCTCGGAACCGCAAGTCTAGAAACTGGAGGCATGCTGGTTTTGTCGGGCATCTCGGGCATCACAAATGAAGCCGGCACCATCGATGGAAACGTCATGCGCCGTTTTGATTTGGAAAAAGAAAGTTCATTCACCTTTCACGTGGGACCTGGTCTTGATGGCGCCAATGCGGGTCAGTTGTTGAACATGCCCGGAGCGGTGTATTTGAAGCAGTGGCTGGAACCTACTGCGGGCTATTTGAGTTTGGTAGAATCGGACATCATGCAAGCTGGTGCAGGACTGAATTTCAAGTTGGGCGAGGGCATAAACCACTTTGAGCTCATGGGTTCTGCTGTGGTGGATGCAGAAGTTCAATTGACAAAGGAGGCGGACAGCAATTGGGCAGGTTGGAACCTGTTGAGCAATCCGATGACGGGTTTTGCAGATCTGAATGCCGTCGGTGTTTCCGGTGAAGGGACGCTGGGTGCCACTTACGAGTGGGTAGACAGTCTGGAAACATACACCGTTCAGGTGGCTGGGCTCGGCACCTTTGGAAATACGGGCATCGTAGCACCCGGCAGAGGTCTTTGGACCATTGCAGATGCCAACACCACGTTGCACTTCGGTGCGGAGTCCTTGGTGGACAAGGATACATGGGAGGGGCAGCATGAAAGAATTTCTGGTCAGGTTTTGGGGTTTCAGTTGAGTGTAGAAGACCGACACGACCAATGCGCCATTGAATTTGGAACCGGTTCTGCCGCTTATGACCGTTTGGAGGATGCCGAATTCTTGCCCTCGGGTTTCCGAGGTAGGAACCACTTGGACATCTTTTCGAAAAGCGCCGATGACGTCTCTTTGGCGGTGAACCGCACCCAAGGAGAGCCACAGGTTATGCCGATTTGGGTCAAGGGATTGAATGGCGATTCGGTGACCATAAGTGCGACCTCCTTGCCCGAAGGCCGCTGCCTCATTTTGGAGGACCTTCAGACGGGCTGGTCGGGCAGTGTCGATGCCGATTTGGAGTACACTTTCTTGGTCAGCACCCACCTCGATGAGCACCGTTTCAACTTGACGGTGAGCGGAAACGTGGAGGTTTCTTCCACCGATGCCGCCTGCGCCAGTGCGCTGGACGGGACTGTTGTAGTGGCTGGTCCAGAACAGACCGTTGGATACGCGCTGTTCAATGCCATCGGCGATGAGGTGGGCACATTTGCTGCAGATTCAATGGGCGGCACCTTCTCCAATGTTGGCGCAGGAACTTACACGGTGATGGCCATTACAGAGGGTTGCGCCGACATCACAAAAACAGTAGAAGTAGGAGCAGACAGCGCTGGCATTGGCAACTTCAACGTTGAGGCGATGTTGGACCACATTGGATGTTACGACGATCACGGAGGGGTCACCTTGGACATCGAAGGGGGACAAGAACCTTACGCAGTGGCCTGGTCACACGGGGCTTTTGGCACTTCCATCGACGTGCCGACCGCGGGTGTTTTGGAAGCTGTGATCACAGACGGTGCAGGGTGTTCTGACTCCGCCAGTGTGGAAGTCCTTGAAGCGCCTCAAGTCCAAGCGGGCATTGAGGTGGATCAAGCATTGGTGACGCTCATCGATGGTGAAGCAGAAGTATATTTTGACAACGCCAGTACGGGGGCAAATGCGTACCAGTGGAATTTTGGCGACGGGGGGTCTAGCTCTTCTGAAAACCCCATCCACGCCTATGCAGCAGCAGGTTCGTATACGGTCGGCCTCAACGCTTGGAACGATTACTGTTCGGACACTTACCAAATGGTCGTAACCGTGGAGACGGTGAGTGCTGTCGGCAACCCTGCGGCCCAGCTCGCTGTGAACATGGAACGCACGCCTCAGGGCTGGAAAATCACCCATCCGAGTGAGGCTTTTGAAGTGGAAGTTTTCGACCTGACGGGCCGGATCCTCCACAGGACTGGAGGCTCTCCTGGATACCCTGTGGTGCTCGACCCCGCGGAAATGCCATCGGTTGCGCTGGTTCACTGGCGGGGGACCCAAACAGGTCGGCAAAAGACTTGGAGGTTGGGCCAATAATCGCAGGTCGGAATAACGCGGGGATTCCCGAACTTCGCCAGCGTGAAAGTCGGCGTCATCACCTTCCCCGGGTCCAATTGCGACCATGATATGGAATATGCCCTCGGCACGGAACTTGGTTTCCATGTTGAGCGGCTCTGGCACAAGGACCGCGACCTCAAAGGGGTCGACCTTGTGGTCTTGCCCGGTGGCTTCAGCTACGGAGATTACCTCCGCAGTGGAGCCATCGCGCGTTTCTCCCCCATCATGGAGGAAGTGATGGCCCACGCCAAGCGCGGTGGCCGCGTACTGGGTGTGTGCAACGGGTTTCAAATTCTGTGCGAGGCAGGCCTCCTTCCCGGAGCACTGCGGCACAATGACAACCGCAAGTTTATCTGTCGCAACGTCTTGCTCAGGCCAGAATCGCTCATGGCTCCAATGACGGCAAAGCTGCCAGACGGCCGGCCGTTGTGCATCCCCATTGCCCACGGTGAAGGCAACTACACCATCGACGACGCGGGCTTAGACGCCATTGAGGACGGCGACCAAATCCTGTTTCGCTATTGCGGACCAGAAGGCGGAATCGGCGACGAATTCAACCCCAACGGCTCGGTGGAGAACATCGCCGGTGTATGCAACGCAGAAGGCAACGTCTTCGGCATGATGCCCCACCCCGAGCGCGCTTGCAGCGAAGACCTCGGCAACACCGATGGGCGGGCCATGTTGGAGGCCTTGGCTGCCGCTGTTGAGGCGGTCTGACCCCATTATTTCACAGACACTTCGTGGCGGATTAGGTCACGAATCGGAACATGAAAGGGTTAAGTTTGTTGTAACAGTCTCCGGAAATGACCGGAATAGCCATGTCCGATAACCACCCATCATTTAAAGCAGGACCCCATTTGGGTCGCATTCTGGAGCCCAAAGACTTGCGGGAGCAATTTGGTGTGGAGGATTTGCCGCAGGTTTGCGACGAGCTTCGGCAATACATCGTTGACGTGGTCAGCGAAAAGGGGGGGCACTTTGGAGCGAGCCTCGGCGTGGTCGAGTTGACTGTGGCATTGCACTATGTATTCAACACTCCGGAAGACCAAATTGTGTGGGATGTTGGCCACCAGGCTTACGGGCACAAAATCTTAACCGGCCGCCGGGAGCAGTTTCACACCAACCGCATCCACAAGGGTCTCAGTGGCTTCCCAAAAAGGAGCGAAAGCCGGTTCGACACCTTTGGCGTGGGACACAGTTCCACCAGCATCAGTGCCGCATTGGGCATGTCTGTGGCCAACAAAATCAAAGGGGACTTGCGCCAACACATTGCCGTGATCGGCGATGGTGCGATGACCGCCGGATTGGCGTTCGAAGGGCTCAACCACGGAGGTTGGCAGGACAACAACATGATTGTGGTTCTCAATGACAATTGCATGTCGATTGACCCCAACGTCGGGGCACTCAAAGACTACCTGACCGACATCACCACCTCGCACACTTACAACCGCGTCAAAGACGAGGTTTGGCAACTGCTGGGCAAGGTGTCCAAATTCGGCCCAGATGCCCAAACCATCGTCTCGAAGGTGAGCGACATGGTCAAGGGTTCGCTGCTTCAGCAGTCCAATATGTTCGAGTCCTTGAACTTCCGCTATTTCGGTCCGATTGACGGCCACGATGTGGAACAGGTCGAACATGTATTGCGCGACCTCAAGGACATCCCAGGACCGAAGTTGCTGCACCTGCTCACCAAAAAGGGCAAGGGCTATGCACCAGCGGAAGCGGGCAGTCCCACCAAATGGCACGCCCCGGGCCTCTTCAACAAAGAGACCGGAGAAATCATCAAAGTGGTTCCCAAGTCTCCGGAGCCTCCGAAGTATCAGGATGTCTTTGGACACACCATCATTGAGCTCGCCGAAAAAGACGAGCGCATCGTGGGGGTAACGCCGGCCATGCCGACAGGCTGTTCCCTCAAATTCATGATGGAAGCCATGCCCGAACGCGCGTTCGACGTGGGCATTGCAGAGCAGCACGCCGTCACCTTCTCTGCGGGCATGGCCACGCAAGGCATGGTGCCTTTTTGCAACATCTACAGCTCGTTCATGCAGCGCGCCTATGACCAGGTGGTGCACGATGTGGCATTGCAGAACCTCCACGTTGTATTCTGCTTGGATCGCGGCGGCATGGCCGGGGCTGATGGCCCCACTCACCATGGTGTTTTCGACCTCGCATACATGCGTTGCATCCCCAACATGATCGTGTCTGCGCCCATGAATGAGGAGGAGCTGCGCAACCTGATGTACACCGCATCGGCAGACGACCACGGTCCCTTCAGCATCCGCTACCCAAGGGGCAAAGGCGTGATGACCGAGTGGAAGACTCCCCTGCGCAAGATCAAGGTCGGCACGGGCCGGCGGGTGCGCAGCGGAGAGGATGTGGCCATTCTGGGAATAGGCCACCAAGGGAACCATGCTTTGAAGGCTGCAGAAATGCTCGAAGCAGACGGCATCTCAGCCGCCATGTACGACATGCGGTTCGTGAAACCATTGGATGAAACCATGTTGCACGAGGTGTTTGGGAAGTTTGACAAGGTCATTACCGTGGAGGATGGTTGCATCCAAGGCGGTATGGGCAGTGCAGTGCTTGAATTCGCAGCGGACCAGGGATACACGGCCCGCATTGTAAGGCTGGGTGTTCCAGACCGTTGGGTCGAGCACGGTACGCAGTCCGAGTTGTATTCCGAGTGTGGATACAACGTCGACGACATTGCTGCCAGCGCCCGCAAGCTGGTGGGTGTGGCACACAACGGCGCCCAAAAGGCAGGCTGATACCTGCTGACATTCCAAAGGACTTCCGACCTTCGTTTCATGGAAGATGCCATTCGAAACCGCGTAGAAGAAAGTGGGCTCATCCAACTGGATCTTTCGGCCTTGTTGGCCAACAGAATCCTGCGAGACATCGATATAGCCCCGCACCTGTGGCAAGGCTTGGCCATACGTGAACAGGAATTTCGCGCCTGGTTAAAGCAATGGGACAGCACCGCTTTTGATGGGGTTGATGTGGCGGTGCATTGCAGCGCAGATGCCATTTTACCAGAATGGGTATGGATGTTGGTGGCGTCCGCATTGCAAGGCCATGCGAGCAGTGTGCACATTTGTGCGCCTCAAGACTTGAAGCCGGCCGTTTTGGCCCGCATTGCCGAAGAACTGGACCCTGAGGAATACCGCGGAAAACGATTGGTGGTCAAAGGCTGTGGGCTGGATTCTGGGGCCGGACCAGCGGTGCGGCTGGTAGAACGGCTACAGCCAGTGGTCAAGTCGCTGATGTTTGGCGAACCGTGCAGCACCGTTCCCGTGTACAAGTCGCGCTGAGAAGCGGGGTAAAACAGCGCGGTTCCCCGGAATACCCGAGGTAATTTGGCAGAGCCATGTTGACCGCTGAATCCGAAAAGAAGCTCTTCCTGATCGATGCCTTTGCCTTGATTTTCAGGGCGTACTATGCCTTCATCCGCAATCCCCGCATCAACAGCAAGGGTGCCAATACCAGCGCCGTATTTGGCTTCACAACCGCGATGCTGGACATTCTCAAAAACGAGAAGCCCACGCATTTGGCCATCGTATTTGACCCTCCAGGCCCGACGTTTAGGCACGAGGAATTCCCAGAATACAAGGCAAACCGTGACGAAACACCCGAGGACATTCGGGCGAGCATTCCGCACGTATATGCCATGGCAGAGGCGATGCGCATTCCTACCATCACCGTTCCTGGCTTTGAGGCAGATGACATGATCGGGTACCTCTCGGTTTTGGCCGAGAAAGAAGGGTTCGATGTCTACATGATGACCCCCGACAAGGACTATGCCCAGCTGGTGACCGAAAAGGTGCGCATGTACCGTCCTGGCCGGCAAGGAAATCCAGCCCAAGTGTGGGGCCCGGCAGAAGTATGCGAGCGGTTTGGCATTGACGACCCATTGCAGGTGATCGACCTCTTGGGTCTGATGGGCGACTCTGCGGACAACATTCCGGGGGTTCCTGGAATTGGGCCAAAGACGGCCGCCAAGTTGCTCAACAAGTACGGATCCATGGAGGTGTTGTTGGACGCGACAGCCGACTTGAAGGGCAAGCAAAAGGAAAACTTGGAGAATTTTCGGGAGCAGGCCCTGCTCTCCAAGCACCTCGCGACCATCGTTACGGACATCGATTACACCCCTGATTTCGACGACATGGCCGTTGAAAGTCCAGACGCCGAAAAACTGAATCCCTTGTTCGAAGAGCTGGAGTTCAGGACCCTCGCCCGGCGCATTTTGGGCAATGCTGCAGGAACCGAACCTGCAGGGCCATCGGCCAAGTCGGCGGCACCTTCCGCTGCGGATGACGGCGGCGGACAAATGGGTCTGTTTGGAGGAGGAGGTGCCGAAACGGAACAAGGAGAAGGCGGACTTGATCGGTTTGATGCCGAAGCGGTGGATTACCGTTTGGCGGACACCGAAGAATCGCGGGCTGGGCTGCTCGAAGAATTGGCAGCGGCCCCCCGTTTTGCCTTCGACACAGAAACCACTGGGTTGGACGCTCGGACAGCCCGCATCGTGGGCATGAGCTTTTGTACCAAACCAGGCACGGGATGGTATGTCCCGGTTCCATTGGGAGACCTGTCAAAGCCACAGCGAGAGGACAGCAGTGTGACCGCGTTAATGGCGGAGTTTGCCCCCGTTCTGCAGGATGGATCCAAATTGTTGGTCGCTCAAAATTGGAAGTACGACCTCAAAATCATGCGGGGCGCAGGCGCTCAAGTCGGTTGCAAAGTGTTTGACACGATGCTGGCCCACTATGTCCTCCAGCCAGACTTAAAGCATGGCATGGATTACCTGGCCGAAGTCGAGCTGGGCTACAAGACCATTCCCATCACCGATTTGCTGGGCAAAAAGGGCAAGAACCAGAAGACCATGGCGGACATTCCGCCGGCCGAGGTCTGCAATTATGCCTGTGAGGACGCTGACATTACCTTGAGGTTGGCCGACGTTTTCGAAGAAAAACTGGGCAAGGATTCCCCCGAAAGGCGCATACTGGATACCATTGAAATGCCATTGGTTCCTGTGCTGGCTGACATGGAATTGGAAGGCGTGCGCTTGGATACCGACGCTCTGCATGCCATGGCCGAAGGGCTGCAGGAAGACCTCAGGAAACTCACAGACTCCATTCAAGCCCATGCGGGCGTTCCCTTTTCCATCGACTCACCCCGTCAGCTGGGCGAAGTCTTGTTTGATCACCTCGCCATCACCGAGAAGGCCAAGAAAACCAAGACAGGACAATACGCCACAGGCGAAGAAGTCCTCCAGAAACTCGTGGACCTCCATCCCATTGTAGGTGAGGTGCTCGAATACCGCCAACTCAACAAGCTGCTGTCAACCTATGTCCGACCGTTGCCAGAGTTGGTGGACGGTGAAACGGGAAGGGTACACACCCAATACATGCAAGCTGTGGCGGCAACGGGAAGGTTGAGCAGTACCCACCCGAACCTCCAAAACATTCCCATCCGAACAGCGCGCGGCCGAGAGATCCGCAAGGCCTTTGTTCCGCGCGATGCCGACCACATTTTGATGGCAGCAGACTACAGTCAAGTCGAACTGCGCATTGTGGCGGCCTTGAGCGGCGACCGTGGCCTGTGCCAGGCGTTCAATGAGGGAGCAGACATCCACACGGCAACGGCAGCCAAGGTTTTCGGCATCGACCCCGCAGAGGTCGATCGTGGCCAACGGAGCCAGGCCAAGGCCGTCAACTTTGGCATTTTGTACGGACAGGGCGCCTTTGGTTTGGCCGAAACCCTCAAAATCCCACGCCGCGAAGCCAAGGCCATCATTGAGGCATACTTCTCGGAGTTTGCAGACCTCAAGGCCTACCAAACAGAGGTCGTAGACCGGGCCAAAGAGTTGGGGTACGTCGAGACCATTTTGGGCCGCAAACGCTGGCTTCCAGACATCACCTCTGCCAATGCAGTGGTCCGTGGTTTTGCAGAGCGCAATGCCATCAACGCTCCCATTCAAGGCTCTGCCGCCGACATCATCAAGGTGGCCATGGTCCGCATTCAGGAAGCCCTTCAATCGGCGTCCCTCAGCGCACGCATGATCCTGCAAGTGCATGACGAACTGGTGTTTGACGTGCCCAAGGATGAGGTCGAGGCCTTGACCGCTTTGGTGCGCGAGCACATGGAAGGTGCCGTTGAAATGGCAGTGCCCCTGGAGGTTGAGGTGGAGACCGGGGTCCATTGGTTGGAGGCGCATTGAGCCCTGCCCACCCCAAATGATGTTGGCATCGGCCCATTCTGACGGCGCTTTTACTGCGGCGCTGACAGCATTCACCTCACAGAGAGGATAACTTTCGAAAGAGTCAATCGGCGCCTGCCGTAGCAGATTCAACTTGCCTTCACAACCCGCTTGGATTTTCCATGAAACTCAAAAACGACCGATTCACGCTTTCCATGCCCTTGGCAAAATGGACAGCACTTCCCTTGATGTTGTTCTTCGTCGGCTGCGGCGAAGCGCCAGACAACGGTGCCGCCGATGGGGCAAAGGCCAACAGCGAAGAACCAATGGACCAGGAGGGCATGATGCCCGCCCGCCGTCAAAAGGCCTTCAAGCAAATCTTCCATGCCGTGCCTTCACCCATTGAGACAGCCATGCTGTTGGAGCGGAGCGGCATCCGGTTTGATTCCGGAGCATTGCACACATTGGACAACGCCGCAGGATACAACACCACTGAGTTGCAGTCTGTGAACCTCGGAATCTATGCAGGTGACCTCAGCTATTCGGTGATTTTCAATCAGAATCAGCAATCTGTGGATTACCTCAATACCTGCCGCCGCTTGTGTGATGGCTTGGGAGTAGGGGACATCATCAACGCAGGCCTCATTGCCCGCGCTGACAACAACCGCGATATCCGCGACTCGCTCGTAGACATTGTAACCGACACCTTTTACTCGCTCAACGCCCGCTTTCGCGAGAACGGCATGGAGGAGGTCAGCGGTTTGATGGCCGCAGGAGGGTGGATCGAAGGCGTTTACCTCGGCACCCGCAGCCTCAACTCTTCCACAGATGATCTTAAGCTGCGCATCGCAGAACAAAAGATGACCTTGGAAAACCTCATGGGTCTGCTCAGGAGTTATGCTCCAACACCAGCCCTTACCGGCATGATGGAGGCGCTGTCTCCAGTGGAGGCTGCCTTTGCCGGCGTCACCATCACAGAAAACGCCGCTGCAGCTTCCGCTGCCGAAGACGGAATGGTCGTCATCAGTGGCGGGCCAGAAGTCAAGTATGACCAGGCGACTTTGGAAGCGATTTCGGAAACAATTGCTGCAGTTCGTAACCAATACGCAAAGTGAACGTAATGAATAGCGCCATGACTGCGATTAAAACAATCCCCCTCGCTGCCCTTGCCCTGGTGATGATGTTCACCGTGGCAGACGCCTCAGCACAATGCCGGACTTTCACCAAGAAGCGCTGTCTTCCTGCGTTGGAGGATTACGTGCAGAATGACAACTACAACACCGCGGTTCTGATTCCCGGTGATGAAGCAGAACTGGAACTGACGTTTTTTGGAGACCGCGCCTACCGTTTGTTGGTGTGCGGACACCCCGTGCTCGGTGACCTGACTTTCCAAGTGTTGGACAGCCGTGGAAACGGAATCTATGACAGCACAGACAAGGAAAAGGACCACTTTGACTTTCGGGTGGCCAACACGCAGCAGATGACCATTCGTGTGCAAGTCCCATCTACGGATGCGGTGATCCAGCACGAGGGTTGCGTAAGCATCATGGTGGGCTCTAAGGGCTGACACTACCGCATTTCTGAATGCTTCAAAACGTCCGCTCGGCATCGCCGAAGCGGACGTTTTGCCGTTAAGACCCCTGTTGTTGAAGGTGGTCGCGCACTGCGGCATCAAAAGCCTCGGGCTGCTCTGCATGCAGCCAATGACCAGCTTCTAGGGCTTGCGTCTTCAATTGCACAAAGTGGCGCTTCATGGCGTCCATTCCCCGGCCAACGACATAATCTGAACGCGTTCCGTAAATACACAGCACAGGAACCGCAACCACCCCGAGGGGACGGTGACCAGTCATGTCAGCCAGATGGCGCCGCAGAACCGGCAAATTGAACCTCCATGCAAACCGTTTGGCACCATCGCGGTACAACCCCTTCAACAGGAACTGCCGCACACCAGCCTCGGGAACATCGGCAGCGAGGGCAACATCGATGCCGCCCCTGCGCTCAAAGGCATCCAAGTCCAATGCTGCGAGGGCATCAAACAGCGGCAGATGGTGAGGCGGGTAGGCCACAGGGGCCATGTCTGCGATGATGAGGCTTCGGCACCTTTCCGGGTAACGGTCCGCGAAATACATCGCTGTTTTGCCACCCATGCTGTGACCGAGCAAATCAACTTGACCCACACCCAAAGCATCGAGGGTATCGAGCAAATCGATCACCATGTCGGGATAGCTGTGGTTGGGATGGTGGGGGCTGCGGCCGTGGTTGCGCTGGTCGATCAGAACGACGGGCCTGTCGTCTGCCCAACCCAACCCCAAGGTTTGCCAGTTGTCGGAAGACCCCAACAGCCCATGTAAGATGACCAAAGGCACCGTCGGGCCGTTGACGGGGTGCGCACCCAAAACGCGATGAAACAGCTCCATCAGGCGGGACGCAGTTGCGCTTTGTATTGGCCCACTGCGTTCTGAAGGCCTACATAGAGGGCATCGCTGATCAGGGCATGGCCAATGCTGACTTCGTCGACGGGTTGAACGTGACGGACGAAATGGGCCAAATTATCGAGGTCGAGGTCGTGCCCAGCATTGACACCCAGTCCCGCATTTGAAGCGCATTCTGCGGCAGCGACAAAGGGCTCAACTGCGGCTGCAGGGTCCCTGTGAAAGGCTGCGGCATAGGGGCCGGTGTACAATTCGATGCGGTCCGCTCCAGCGTCTGCAGCACCTTGGATCATGTCGTGATCGGTGGAAATAAAAAGGCTGGTCCGAATGCCCGCACCGCTGAACTGGGAGAGGACCTTGGTCAGGAGTGCAGCATGGGTGCGCGTATCCCAACCCGCATTGGAGGTGAGAATGCCGGGAGGGTCGGGCACCAAGGTGACCTGTTCCGGAGCGACTTCTAACACGAGATCCACAAATTCTGCGGAGGGGTAGCCTTCGATGTTGAATTCTTGGGTGGTGACCGCCTTTAGCCTTCGAACATCGCCAAAGGTGATGTGACGGCCGTCAGGCCGGGGGTGCACGGTGATGCCGTCGGCCCCCCATTGTTGTATCCGCTCGGCTGCTGCGATGGGACAAGGCCGCACTCCACCGCGTGCATTTCGCAGTGTGGCAATTTTGTTGACGTTGACGCTCAGACGCGTTGGGAAAGTTTCCATGTACCTGAGGGGGTTGTGCCCTTACTGACGGCTAATTTCGCAAAGTCCCTAGAGTTGGGAGTAATTAAGTCCATGCACGCAAAAAGCATCATCAACGACGAACTGATCGCGCTCAACCCAGGGGATACCTTGGAGAAAGCCCTGCGCGCCATGGATGAATTCAAGGTGGAGCACCTGCCCGTCGCCGCTGAGGGCAGATACCTCGGGCTTGTGGCAGAGCAACACCTCTTGGACAAAGAGGGAGAAGCGGTTTTTTTGACCAATGTTCAATTGATGCCGCTCATGGTCGCTCCCGGCCAGCATTTCCTAGAAGTGGTGGACGTACTCTGCGAAGCAGATGTTAGCGTGGTGCCAGTGGTGGAAGAAGGCATTTTGCTGGGGTGCACCGACAGGGCCCACCTCTGGCGTGCGTTTCACAACAGCCTCACCCCTTTCAGTGAGGGAAGTATCCTGACTTTGGAAATGCCGTGGAAGGACTACAGCCTGGCTCAAGTGTCCCACAGGGTGGAGTCCGAAGGGGTCAAAATCCTGCAGGTCTTGGTCAGCGACGGTCACCAACCAGAGAACGCCGAAGTGGCACTCAGGCTTTCAACCCGAAACATTGAGGGCCTCATCGATGGACTGAGGAGGCACGGTTATGAAGTTCGCGCTTTCTACAGGGCGGAGGAATATGCAGAGGAGATGAAGCATCGGATGGCGGCCTTCAGACGGTACATGAACATCTGATCCATGGACGATCACAACGCCCCCATCCAATCCCTTTTGCTGCATGGTACGATGATCGCCGAGGCGGACATTCCAGCGTACCGCGATGTCCTCCAAGTTTTAAGGGCGGCCGATGTGACCTTGGCATTCACCACCGGTTTTCACGCGGCGCTTTCCGAAATGGGCTTGGGGGATTCCAGGGATGATGCATGCGATTTGGACAGTGAGAGGGCGTTTGGAATGGTGCTGACCTTTGGTGGAGACGGAACAGTTTTGGAGACAGCGGGCATGCTCGCAGGCCGTCCAATTCCTGTCCTGGGCATCAACACGGGCCGGCTCGGGTTCTTGTCTCACCTGCCCATGCCCGATGCCGCAAGGGTGCTGCCCAGCATCTTGGAAGGCGCATACAAAGTTGAACGGCGGGCCATGTTGGAGGTGGACTTCCCCCACGCAGAATTGGGGTCCAACCTGCGTGCGCTCAATGAAATCACCGTGCACCGTCGGGATGTAGCCAGCATGATCCGGGTATCTGTGAGCCGCAATGGCGTTTTCATCAACCGTTATTGGTCAGATGGTCTCATCGTGTCCACACCCACGGGTTCGACCGCCTATTCACTGAGCTGTGGAGGCCCCATCATACATCCCGATAGCAACGCCATCGTGCTGAATCCCATTGCCCCGCATAACCTCTACGACCGTCCCGTGGTCATTCCATTGGAAGGCACGCTGGAAATCGAGGCCGAGGGGCGCGACGACCATTTGATGTTGACCATTGACACACGCTCGTACAAAGTGGCAGCACCTGCGCGGTTCGAGGTGCGCCCTGCCGAAAGGCCTTTCTTGTTGGTCCAGCTTCCCGGGGTGGATTTCATCGAAACGGTGCGCCGCAAGTTGCACCTCGGATTGGATGCCCGCGAGGGGCATTCTATGGATGGCGGGCAAGAAACAGGCCAACACCTCCGTTAAAGCAGCGCCCTCAGCTATGATGTTACGCCCGCTTTTCGTGCTTTCTCTGTTTTCCGTGCTCCTTTTCGGCACGGCCAGCGGCCAGCGCAAATTCGAAACAAGCAAGACCATGGGGTTGACCGTTGGCACGGGTTACTACCTGGGCGAACTCAATCCAACGGGCCATTTTCAAGGGCGCATGCAGCCCGGATTTGGTGGGTTTCTTCGATTCAATGTGAACCGCCGAATAGGAGTGCGGGCGAGCTTGAACCGCACCCGGTTGTTGTACTACGATTCCGACTCCAAAGATCCTTGGATCGCGAACCGGAACCTCCACTTTCGCAACGCCATTACCGAAGGCGCAGTGGTGGCTGAATTCAACTACACCCGTTACCAAATTGGCAACACCAAGGACCGCTTTACGGGGTACTTGTTTGCGGGCCTCTCCTTGTACAGCCACATGCCCGA
>Ga0208971_1000013_pt1 | contig 109045 bp, 79 predicted proteins | sample AOAMet1_18_M0_10_2_FD_188229 | JGI IMG/M metagenome (GOLD analysis project Ga0208971, IMG submission 188229) | Ammonia-oxidizing marine microbial communities from Monterey Bay, California, USA - CAN11_18_M0_10 (SPAdes) | ecosystem: Environmental > Aquatic > Marine > Intertidal zone | place...
GATCGCATCGAAAGCCTGGATGTTTTAAGGGGCTTTAGCCTGTTAGGCATCTTGCTGCTGAATATTATTGGTTTTGGCTTTGTGGCAGCGGCTTATACCTCCCCCGGGCTCATGATCGAAGACAGCAACGATTTGTTTGCATGGGCGATCATCGAACTCACTGCCGAGGGTTCCATGCGTGGCATATTCTCTATTCTCTTTGGCGCTGGCGTTATTTTGTTTCTTGGCAACGGGCCCGAGGGGCGCGGTTGGCTGCACGCGAAAAGAACCACCTGGCTGCTTCTGTTCGGCTTGTTCAATGGCTATATCCTATTGTGGACAGGCGACATTCTGGTGACCTATGCACTGGCAGGTTTTGCCCTCTACTTCTTCCGCAACCTGCAGGGGCGCACCTTGCTCCGGCTGGCCGTCGGGCTCACTGTGCTCATCACTCTCTACAACACGGGCTCTCATTTTGGGCTCAAATACTTGCGAGCAAATGCTGAGACCGCCGTCGCAATGCAGGCCGCCGGCGAGCCCGTGCCGCAAGATGTAGCCAATTTAGCGGATCAATGGATTGCCTTCGAAAGCGAGTTTGCGCCCACCGCCGAAGCCATTGATCAGGAAATTTCAGCCAGGGGTGAGTCGTATCACAGCGCCTTTGTGTGGACTGCTCACCACAACACCGTCATTTTGACGGACCCCCTGTGGAGTTTTCTACTGCCCGATGCACTGGTGATGATGATTCTGGGCATGGCGCTTTTTAAGCTCGGCGTGCTTCAGGGGCAGCTTGCCAGGGAAAGGTACGCCAAAATGGCCGTCGTTGGTTTTAGCCTGGGATTCGCCATCAATGGTTTTGAAATCTGGTTCGCACATCAAAGTCAATTTGACATGATCGATGCTTTCCTCAAGCTGGCCCCGACTTACCATCTGGGGCGTATGGCTGTAGCCCTCGGCTGGATTGGTTTGCTGCTGTGGCTAATTAAAGGTGGCTGGCAAAGCGCACGCCTTGCCGCCGTTGGGCGAATGGCGCTGACCAACTATCTTATGCAGTCTTTGATCTGCATGCTGGTATTTACCGGCGCAGGGCTTGGATGGGTCGACCAGATGTCGCTCTGGCAAGTCTATGTGATTGTTTTGCCGATTTGGTTGCTGCAGCTGTGGCTTTCGCCCTGGTGGTTAGAGCGGTTTTACTATGGCCCGGTTGAGTGGCTTTGGCGAGCAATGACCTACGGCGCAATGCCCACGCTGCGCCGATCTAATTAGCCATTCGGGGAAGTTAGGCGGTATTAACCACCTTTTCCGCACCGTTACCAAGTCCCATTATAGACAACCTCTTCGTTAAACATGAGGATAGTCAGACAAGAAGAAAAAAGGATATGGAAATGGAAAGTTTGGGTTTCGAGATGCTTAGCTTGTTCAAAAACATTATCCTCTGGACGGTTCCCGTCGCAGCGATTGTAGTGCTGGCACCAAGAATATTACCGCCAACATTGGTGTACTCCCGTGAAATTGCACCATGGCAAAGGCTGCTACTGGCGTGTTTTTTGCTCCTCGTCATGTTTCAAGGAGTGACCATGCAAGGAATCTTTGGGCCGGTTTTAGCAGTGCTACCCAATAGCGTAGCTATTGTCGTGCTATTTACGCTGGCTCCCACCCTTTGCATCGCCATCGCCTGCAAACACGCAAGGATCTGTCATCCCGGCGAGGCCGTCGCCTTATTGGGGCTGCCCGTCGGTGTTATGGTCAGTATCTTGTGCATTATCGGAATTATGTCCGATTTGACTGGAGAACCTACCATTGGTCCGGCCATGGCGTTGCTGCCAGCAGTCGTCGGTGGGCTTGCTTCCGTTTTTTGTTACAGCTGGACAAAAAAAAGCTGGCAGTTGGCAGACAAAAGCTCGCTTAGCACCCAGGCGCGTTTAGCGGTTTTCTTGTCGTTTTTCACCGTCTTTGTCTGCTCATCAACTATTATCACCAAATCACTGGGTGCTGCTCTTTCTGATTTCCCCGGACTTTTTGGTCATCCTTTAAGTTCTATGATTTTTGTGTCCATACTCACTTTGCTCGCAGTCATTAACGATGATTCAGAGGAGTTACTGCTTCGCGTATCAAATGCTTGTCTTGTCACCTTTGGCCTCGCTGTTGCGCTTGGCACGATTAGCTTTTACGCCTCGCAGAAAGACGCCGCTACATTAGGAATAGGTTTAGCTTTTTCTTTATTGTTAATGTTTTACAGCACCTCGCTCTATATCGGCCTTGTTATTTGGACTATGTTGAATAAACAGCTTCGCCCTAACATGTTCGCGTTGAAGAACTGGCACCTCGCTGAGATGTTTACGTTTTGGGTTTTTGCGCTTATGTCACCACCGTCGCTTTGGGAAGCGATGGCAGCGTTTTCAGAAGAAGGAGAAAAAACGGAGCAAATGGAAGTACGTATTTCAGAACTGGAAGACCGTCTGGCAACGCTATCAAGCCAAGATGCCGTTTATGCCCAGCCGCTAGATCACTAAGGTTGGTCTCGCCTGGTAGTCATACCACTGTGCATCGCGGGCGGATAACTCACACGCTCTTAATCCTTTACCTGCATCCCCAAACAACCCTGCCTGAGGCCATGCACTTGCCCGGTCGAGCCTGATAGCAACCTGGGCAAGCAAGTCTATTCGACCAATAAACCTCGTTTCGGCGAGTTTTTTATGACCTGCTCAGTTACCTGGTTCTTATGGGCGTGTTGCAGAACCGTATTCAATGGTTACGCGCTGAGGGTGGAGCTTGGTCGATGGGATGAAGATGCGCGGGTTTAACGTTTCTAGAATAAGACGTTATGACATTACTAGCGCTAATGTTCCCAATAATCCAAATAGTCCTACTGCTATACACAGCAAGATCATTGCTTTTGTGCGGTACATAAAGTTACTCCCTTCTGTCGCTACCTGCCGTGTTCGCGTTGCTAGTGTTCACAGCTTTATTATCTATTACATAGTATACGACCTGTATAGGCTTAGACTTCGTTGTAGTGAGCCCAGTGGTTCAGGCTAGATAACTCACACGCCTTTAACCCATCTCTTATATCACCAAACAACCACGGTTTTGACTATAACCCAGCCCGCTCGAGCCTGGCAGCAATCTAGGCAGGCAAGTCTTTTCGACCACTTCATAATCATGGCGCCGGTAAGTGTTATGGATGATGTTCCGTCGATGCGTGATTTGGAAGAACAAAAGGCATTGGTTGAATCAGGAGATGTGGAGGCACAGTACCTCTTAGGTGTGATTTACGAACATGTTTCGGGTAGGCCTTCGAACAATATCAATGTTGAAGAAAGTGTAACAGCAGCACATTCCCGGAAATGTCACCGGAAAATTAATCCCTGAAGAATTATTTCAATCGACCGAATGCCTGGGAAAATATTTGCACTCAACCCCACTTTGAGAAGATGATCCTGACTATCGACATGCGAACCAGCTAGACGGGAAGGGAACACAAGGTGATATTTACAGAGCCGTCAAGAAAACGCCCCGTGCAGTTAGGGCGATTTCCGCTGGAAGTGCTGCCCACAGACCTCCACATTCTTAAGCAAGAGCACGAGCGTGCCCGGCTGGCGGCACCGCCCCCGCAAGAAACAGCCCAGGGCGAACTATCAATTGCAGCGCAGCAATACTTCGATTTATTCATGGAATATCGGCAAGGCAAGGTGGCACCTGCCAAAGCACCGGTTCCAGATGACATGGAACGACGTAGCATTGACATCAAGGGTAGCCTCTATTTCCTGAATGCGGCGCATGCCGGGATCTGCCTGATTCCCGAAAATGCCTGGCTGCAAGATCGGGAGGATACCGAACATACCCATGCTATCGTGTTCGCGCTGGAGATCCCGCGCCAGGCAGAAAGAGGAAATCTTGCCAGGGATTGGCTGCTTAATAGCCGGGACATGATTGCCAAGACTCGCGCTGCTGGAATCGCCGCCAACATCGCGAACTATTGCGGTGAGTTGGGCTACACCGCAACGGCTCATATAGGTAGTGTGTCGGATGTCGATATTGAGCGGCTGTCAGTGCTGTCAGGCATCTGTTGTCGTGCACGGGGTGACAGGGTTGTATCGCCTTTTCTGGGTGATAATGTTGTGCTCGCCGTGGTCACCACAAGTTATGCCTGCGCCGTTGATACGCCACTCGCCACGACACAAAATCGCGATCGTGGTTTCAAATACTGGCTCGGCATCAATGGCGCCGAGTCTGGGCGGGAACGTCATCGTCGCGGTGCACGCGCAACTCATCTGGGTAGCTACCCAATGGAACAGGTCCGGCGGGTCGAGCGACCGACAACGTTGATTCTTGACGATGAAATCCCCCGTGTGCCGCACCGGGCTTCTTTTTTCGAACGGCCCAAGTTCGGCGACCTTGGAGCTAAGGCAAAACTGGAACGAACCCGGTTTGCCTTCAAGACACCCGCTGCGCAGTCGTATATGCCGCTAATAGGCAGCATGGTGCCCCTTCAGGATAATGATGTCGCGCCGGAACAAGACCCTGGCATGAATGACGCCGACCAGAACAGCAAAGCCGTCAAATCTCTAGCCTATGCCCTGGGCGCTGATATGGTGGGTATCTGCAAGATCCCGCGATATAGCTGGTACTCCCACCATAACGATGGCCAGCCAATTACGCCCTACCATCGGTATGCGGTTGTGATGCTGATTGATCAGGGCCACGAGACAATGGAAGGCGCCAGCGGTGACGACTGGATATCTGGCCCTCAATCCATGCGTGCCTATATGAGGGGTGCAGAGATTGCTGGCATTATGGCGCGATTCTTGTGTGACAAAGGTTATAGCTCACGGCCCCAGACCAATGTGCTGAGTCATGTGTTGCATATTCCGCTGATCCTCTGGGCGGGCCTGGGCGAGCTATCACGCATCGGCGAGCTGGTACTGAACCCGTTTGTTGGGCCAAGATTCAAATCGGTCGTCGTGACTACCGACTTACCTTTAGCGGTGGACAAGCCCATTGATTTTGGGTTGCAGGATTTTTGCAATAATTGTCATAAGTGCGCGCGCGAATGTCCCTGTGGGGCGATTCCCATGGGAGACAAGGTGGTCTTCAATGGTTACGAGATGTGGAAAATCGACGCGGAGCGCTGCACCCGGTATCGACTCACAAATCAGCGTGGCGCCGGCTGTGGTCGATGCATGAAAACCTGTCCGCTCAATAAGGTACCGAATGCCGATGGTGCTGTCATGATTCGGGTCGCTAGCTGGCTGGGTGTTAATGCAAGGTGGCTAAAACCCTTAATGGTGCCCGTCGCTGTCAGGTTGGATGACTGGCTTGGGAATGGTCGTCGAAATCGGCTCAAAAAATGGTGGCTTGATCTGGAGATTGTCGACGGCGTTTCGGTGCATCCTGTTGCAGGGACCAACGAGCGGGACATAGACCCAACCAGGCAGCGCAGCGGCAAAGATAAAATAGTTTACTACCCCGCCAATATAATGCCCCCGCCCGATGCTACCGACGCAGTACCAGTTGATCGAAAGTCTGCCGCAATGGCAGCATCAAAGCTCGAGACGCCGGCGCAGGCTGAAGCCCGGTATCACCGTGGCGATGCAAAGCCCATTCAGTACATACCGGTAAAATGCATTGACCCTGTTAACGATATTGCTGAGGGCTGATATTGCAGGCGGGCACTGCCCCGAATTTACGGGGCCAGCGAGGCCAGGTCGATCTTGTAAAGATCCACGACATTTTCACACAAGATGGCCTGTTTCATCTCAGGTGTTAAAAGCTTCGTGTGTTCTTCCAGCATTGCCTGTGACCAGGGCCAGGTAGAGTCAGAGTGGGGGAAATCGTTAGCCCACATCAAACGGCGCCAGTTCATCATTTCGGCACTGCGAAAAGCGACCCAATCATCCTGGAAGGTGATGTAGATATGTTCGAGGAAATACTCGCTCGGCATTCTGGACAGGGCAACGTTCGGCGCCAGCCAGTTCCTGTGACGTTTGTAAGCATGATCCATGCGATACAAATAGTGCGGCACCCAGCCTGCATCGGCTTCGACGCAGACAACTTTCAATGCCGGATATCGCTCGAACACGCCGCCAAAGATCAACGTCCCCATGATGTCCTGGTTGCCCCGGATGATCGATAAGAAACTGTTGATTCTGGGGCCGCGATGACCCCCGCCCCTGGTCGTAAGAATATGGAATGAAACCGGCAGGTCCAGCTCAATCGCTTTTTCCCAGACGGGATTGTAAATCTCTGAATCAAAGTCCTCTTCCTGGGGATTGCCCGACATCATCACGCCACGTAACCCCAGGTCCTTGATGGACTGCAGATCCTTAACGGTTTGTTCCGGACTGCTGACGGCGGTTTGCCCGCAGCCTAACAATCGGTTCGGGTTTTCGCTGCAGTATTCAGCAATCCAGCGATTGTAGGCATCAAAGCAGGCCTGTTTGTAATCAAAATCCTTATGGTTACACAGCATCATCCCGACGGTTGGATAGATGATCTCTGCCGATACACCATCTTTTGTCTGGTCTGCCATCCTGGCTGTAGGGTCCCAGCCACTGCGATGCAGTTCTTCAAATTTAACACCGCTGGCGGTGATTTCTTCTGGCTTTTTACCTGCCGCAGCGACCAACCCCAATTGGATGGGACGATCCATGCCGTCGATAATAAAGACATCTCCATTCCCTAACGACTCGATTCGAGGCGCACGATCTCGAAATTTGGCATCTATGTAGTCGATATAAGTATTTGGGGCTTCGGTAATGTGGGAGTCAGCTGAAATTACTGGATAGTCCATCGGCATTTCCTGGGAGATTTCGATTCCTTCCTTTATACGCCATTCAAGTGATTCGGAACAGTGTCGATCAGGGAAGTTGATCAGGGAACAGCCATCATAGACCCCCTGTTAGGCCACCTGACCGCGCTTTGGTGATTTTTTAGTGACTAGCGTTTTGCGCGTGATAAACATTTTGTCAACGCGATCAGGGCAAGATTCACTGACCTAATACGGAAAACGCAGTAAGAGAGGTAGTCACGGCGGGAATTTACGATGAGTCAAAGGTAATCAACGTCACTGCTGGTGCAGTAAGCGCTGTGCCAATGTACTTCCAGCGTATATCAACACGATGGAAGCAGAGTGGAAGACCGCGCCTGCAGTTGCCTGGATTCGTCGCTCGATTGAATTGCTTCGAAACGGTGGTGCAGGGTAACCCTATTTATTGAAATCAGAGGTTTGATTGGCCTCACGGACCGATTCCGGCACCGCTGACTCCGAGTCATTTCTTTTTAGTATGATGGCGATTGCACCCATATGCCCCATGATAATATCTGCTTGCTCCTGGGTTAATCCGTGGTGTGCTACACCCATCATATTGTCTCGCTCTGCAACTAACCCGGCCTGGTATTTTTCGTTGCACTTTGTATATTTTTTCATCGCCTTTTGAAAATTTCGGTCTGTACCACCCACATTGGTTCGTTTGACCTTGAATTCGCATTCATTTTTCGGAATCTGCCAATCAAGCGCCGCTTGAACTTCAGGATGCACATCCTGGCCAAGAACGCACAATGGTAAGAGCAGTAGACTGGGTAATGGCAAAAGTTTACGCATTTAGGTCTCCACAATTATGAGCCGTCCTGGTTTCACAAATAATATGAATAACTATACTGAGGATAGGCGTTATGCCCGTATTTTTCAAAGCATGGTTAATTACGATAATGACATGGTAGTCAGACATTAGCAGGAAGGATCCATAGAGAGCATCGGAATGTAACAGTGCTTCCATGAAAGGTAGCTTTTGCTGAAGGTAGAATAAGGCCGGTGTTTGAAAATCAGGACGAAAAGGCTGTAGATGACTGCTCTGTATTTCATAATTGCAGCAAGTAGAATTCAGGGCAGTATTTGCTGGCTTTCCAGTAGAGCCAACTGACGAGTGTTTTTTATATGTTTCTCATTAGGCTATAGTTTCAGGGCGCGAAGATCCGCGCCCCTATGCTTGTGCTCCCTGAATGGAAAAACCGAATGGCAGGCGGCGCTGAAAGCAGCCGTTATAGAGTGTGTTTTTGGAAGAATACAAAAGTATCTTCATCAGGCATGCTTAGTAGACCAGTAATCATCAGGGTGGATAAAAGTATTCAGAAACTGACAAGAACCATTATCAGAGTCTTCGATCGATATATGCCAGAACCATTTGCGTTCGGTATTGTCATGACGCTTGCCGCCCTGGTACTGACCTGGTGGTTGACGCCGGCCAACGCCGAAAAGGTGGTCATGTCCTGGGGTAATGGGCTGGCGTCACTATTGCCTTTTATTACGCAGGTCTGTCTGACCATCCTGTTTGCATATGCGCTGGCCCATCTTGGACCGGTACCCGCCTTTCTGGAACGGCTGGCGGGTGTGCCCAGAACCGCGCGGGGGGCCTATGCATTTGTAGCCGTGTTCGCGGGGTGCGTGAGTTTGGTCGCCTGGCCTCTGGGGACCATTCTGGGTGGCTTAATGGCAAGGCAGGTGGCACTGTCATTTCGCAATAGAGGTCAGAAAGTCCATTATCCTTTGCTGGGCGGGGCTGCGTTCAGTGGTTTTGTCGTCTGGCACATGGGTTACTCAGGCTCGGCACCTTTGCTGGTAGCAACGCAAGGTAACCCCATGCAGGAACAGTTGGGTGGGCTGTTACCGGTAACCCAGACAATCCTGTCTTCCTTTAACCTTGTGACCATCGTTGTGACACTGGCTACTGTTGCCCTCGTGGCTAGTTTGCTGGCACCGGCTGATGCTGAATTGGAGGAAATTGATGAAGCTAACGCAGTGCAAGACGCAGAGCAGAGCGACCAGGCACTACCGTTGGACGAAGGCCGGTCAGGGCCCGCTTACCGGCTGGAAAACAGTCGTTGGTTAACCTCCTCTATGGGGGTGCTGTTGATTATCTATGTCGGCAACTGGTTCTATTCGAAAGGCATACAACTGGACCTGAATATTGTGAACTGGACGTTTCTGGCAGCCTGCCTTTTGTTGACGCGATCTGCTTCAGAATTTAGTCAGGTATTGATGCAGGCTGGCCGTGCAGTGGTGCCAACTCTGCTGCAATACCCACTCTATGCAGGCATTATGGGAGTAATGCTGAACACGGGTCTGGTCGCCCAGATGGCGGATTATTTTGCCCGAATAGGGACAGCCGAAACACTGCCGCTGATTGCCTTCTTCTCCGGTGGTGTCATTAATATGTTTATTCCCTCAGGTGGTGCCCAGTGGGCTGTGCAGGGACCTGCATTTCTGGCAGCGGCTGAAACACTGGGAACGGCGCCGGAACTGATTGTCATGGGTATTGCCTACGGCGATCAGTGGACCAATATCATTCATCCTTTTGTGGTCATCCCACTGCTGATCATGACCGGGTTGCCGGCCAACAAAGTCCTGTCTTATTCGTTCATTTTATTCCTGGTGGCGACCGTACCGCTTGCCGGGGGATTGATTGTCGCGGGATTTTGGTAGTCCCGTCGGTTCTTCAAATTGAAAGCGAAACTGATCAGGCTCCACCACACCGCCTTCCCGCTGCGGCTTGTAAAGCATATGTGTCACACCAGGAATCTAGCACCTCCAGGGAGGCTACAGACGCAACGTGCGGGTAAAGCGTCCTAAACGGGAAGGACGCATCACGATCAGCGAAGTTTCGACAGCGGAATCAGCGAGAACGACCTGGCTTTGTAGTCAGCATAACCGGGTTTATCTTCGGTCAGTTTCTTTTCGATCATTGGAATCGAGACGATGGTAAACAAAAGAATCATGGAAACCGCGCCCGAGAGCATCCAGTAGTTGGCATAGCCAACCGCGGCATAACCGAACAACAGTACAGAGATCCAAACGCCGATCTCGCCCAGATAATTTGGATGTCTGCACATGGACCAAAGCCCCGTACTCAAAACTTCAGCGCTACTGCTTCGAATCTTGCGAAAACGATGTAATTCACGATCAGACTGGAACTCAAGCCACACTGAAATCAGGCCGATAGCCAGCGCCAGGTAGTCGAATCCGTTGATCGGGTGGCTGCCAATCACCAGGGCGTGATACATCGGTACGCAGCCCAGGAACACCAGGATAGTTGGCAAGAGATGAACCCCCGTAAAGCTGAGGGGCCACCACAGGATGCCTGCCTTTGCCTGCAGGTTCACATAGCGCCAGTCCACATGATCAAGTCCGCTCCAGGTATAGGCCCAGTTGGCCGTTAGTCGAAAGCCCCAGAGCAGGATGACCAGCGCCAGCATCAGCTGACGAATCAGTTCTGCGTCGCCCTGTAGACTCATCAGGTAGCCAACAATGACCACGGGAATAACGCTCCAATACGCATCGTAAAAACTGGAATTTTTGTACACAACACTGAATGCGAAAATGATGATGGTCGCGGCCACATCCGCAATCAGCACTTGGGTCATAATGTGATATTCGGCAACAAACTGAAGCGTCACCCACGCAGCGGCAAGGGCCAGTAGATAACTTATAAGGACGAGAATATAGGCTTTGGTCATGCGGGAAACACCATCTGTTTGGAATAATTGGGGTCGGAGTAAAATTTACAATTGCGTTTATGGTTTACGGTCACGCTGTCGAAAAGACTGTTGTTCCGTCAATTATTTAAATTGAAGTCGAAACTTATCAGATTCCAAGTCAAATTTGTCCGTTAATGCAACGCTCGATAACGTGATTTGTTCTTCCGACAGCTAGGACTTAAGGCCCTACCAGCCGTGAACCCTGAACTGATGAAGCCCAGGTATCACCTGCGCAAGAGCGAGTATCTGTAAGCTTCCGACGATGAAACATTTAGCCTGTCGCTTCAATCGAAATGGAAATGGAAACGGTAATCGAAATGGGAATGGGAATGGGAATTTTGCTCCAACCCCAATTATTTGAAGTATTGCAGTGGTCTCTCAAGCGGCGTTAGAATGAGGAGGCAGTTAAAGAGCCGCGATAGTTGTTCTTGTTTTATATTGGTTTGATGCAAAGGTGTTATGCAGTAGTTGGTCGATGAAGTTAGAACATCGCAATAACTGAGGTACCGGTTACATATCCATATAGAGTGAGGGGTAAGAAATGCGTACTCGTTTTCTGCGTGGCATCTGTTTCATAATCACAACTACACTTCTATTTTTTCCTATAGCGAACTCTGCGCTTGGCGCCGAAGACCGACAGCTTGAAGAGGTCATCGTAACCGCTGAAAGAAGAGAGGCGTCCATTAGCGACACCTCTATTTCGATTACAGCCTTTACAGCCGAGGCGATTGAAGAGTTTGGCATTCGCAACCAGGAAGACCTGCAAGCAATGGTTCCGGCAGCCGTCATTGAGCCATACGATATGGCTATTCGCGGCGTTGGCCGAAATTTCCGATCTTTGGGAGGCGATCCAGGAATCGCGACATACCAAAATGGTGTGTACTCCGAGGACTTCGGTATCGCATCAACAGAAGGGGGACTTTTTGATGTTGAGCGAATCGAATTCCTGCGAGGTCCACAGGGTACCCTCTATGGTCGAAATGCCATTGGTGGTGCCGTTAACTTTATCAACAAGAAGCCCACTGATGAGTTCTACGGCGAGTTGCGTACCTTAGTTGGCAACTTCAACTTGTTGGAAGTCTATGGGGTTGTTTCCGGACCTATAATCAAGGATGTACTCTCAGCACGCTTCGTTGGTATGAATCGTGAGCGCGATGGTTACTACAAAGACTTGTCAGGTAATCCTGACCCTGGCGACTACGGTGATGAAAACTACGCGCTTTCATTGCGCTGGACGCCAACCGACAGCATTACGTTTAACATTCGAGGCAACGAGCGCAGCTACCATCGAATGATGGGTGGTGCTGATGCCGCGGGGATTCTCAACTTGTCCCAGCGTGGCGGTAAGGACACAGAGCGTGATACCAGCACCTACGCCTGGGGATTTCGAGCAGTTGATCCGGGCATTGCTTGCCCCGACAAGTTGACTCGGACACCTTATATCGCAACGCCCGGTGTCATCAATGGCACGTCTTGCATGATCACGGGTCAGGAGACATTCAACTTTAGAAATCCGGTGGACGGTAGCAATGTCGTCGCTCAGCGTGTGACACCCGGTGCCGACATTGCAACCACGGGGACGACGGATCATTACAATTACGCTTATGGTCACGATCCAGCAAGACAACGTTTAATTGGTATCAGTGGCGTCGAGGGTGGTGATCTCAAGACAGACACCAGCGGCCAGCAGGATGAATTCTTTGACCATCAGGCGATGTCGTTCGACCTTACCTGGGATGTGAATGACAAGTTCGCGATGAAATACATCTTCGGATATACCGATTATTTTTATGATCGCGAGTCAGATGTGGATCTCACGAGTAATCCACTCGGCGATCGCACCTTCTATGTGAGTCAGGATACGAACTATGTTTCCAACGAATTACAGTTTTTCTTTGATCCGAATGAAAATCTGTCAATTACGGCTGGGGCGTTCGTTTATCACGCGAAGATCAGGCAGCGCGGTGATTTTTATGATTACAACTGTGTAGGCAACGCCGACTGTCAGTCTCGATATGCCAATGGTGAACCATTAGGAATTCTTGCTGGTATACCCAAAGTTGATCTTTTCACGGCTCTGGCTGCCGGTAACGCGGTAGATTCGGGAGGAGACGCGCCATTTAACTGTCTGTCGGGAGCAGCTATCGCCGCTCAAGACCAGCTCGATTGGTATTGCTACGGTGCCTGGGAAGGTGACAAGGGCGACAGTGTTCCCCACGGCCCTTCCACTATAGGTACCGATCTGGAATACCAGACCCGTACCGAACGTGATGCCTACGCTGCATTTGCTCAGGGTGTTTACCAAATTAACGATCAGTTTGCGTTAACGCTGGGTCTTCGCTGGGCCCGGGATGAGCTCGATGGATATGAGACATTGTTTTACTACGCCGAGCAAACAATCGTGCCGCTGGGCTTCGAAGATACTCCCTTTGCCGGGGGCGGAACAGGTTGCATTGTTGATAATTGCACATCAACTCTTGCCGCTATGAACCAGGCGCTCGGGTACATGGATGCAGAAGGCAATATTCTTAACCCTAGTCGCTTGATGCTGGCTGGAATACCGTCAAGTCAATCGTTATCCAGAAGGTTGGACAAGAATACCGAGGACGTCACTTGGCGTGCCAACCTCGATTGGACACCAACCGATGAAACGCTTTTTTATGTCTCGGCTACGAAAGGTTTGCGATCCGGTGGTTTCAATCTCGTTTTCTTTAGCGGGCAGGGAACCTTCGACGCAGAAGAACTGATCGCGTACGAACTCGGTTATAAGGGCACGTTGCTCAATAATAAATTGCAGCTCAATTCTGCTGTTTATTTTTACGATTACGAGAACGTACACACTTTTGCTAATGGCGTCGCCTTTGCGGGTGGTTATACAACTAATGTCGTTCCAGTGCCTGAGGCTGAGTTGTATGGCTTGGATTTGGAACTCACCTGGTTAGCCACAGCCAGTCTCACACTGGGATTCCACGGGAGCTATACGGGGACCGAATACACCAAGGATTATTTCGTCATTGATCCCAACGACCCGGAGCAACCGGAATCACTGTTCGATGCGACGACGAACCTGATCAACATCAAGGGTAACAGTATGATCAGGGTGCCGGAGTTCAAGGCTGGTGGTTGGGCGATGTATAACTTGGCGCTGAGTTCGGGCGGAGACATCGATTTCTCCATGAACTATTCGTGGATCGACCGGGTTTACTTCTCCGTCTTCGAGCGTGAGGATCAGTCCGCTGATTCCTATGACAGGCTGGATTTACGTGTCGCCTGGCATCCCAACGAAAGCTGGGTAGTTGCTGCATTCGTTAACAATGTCTTTGATGACATTGGCTTCCGTCAGATCGAGCAATATGGCGCCACAGAGAGTGGCGGTTGGCGCCGAACAGGTACACCCAGCGACCCAAGACTCTATGGTCTTGAAGTTCGATTCAAGATGGGCGCGTTCTAGCGAAAGCAAAAACTTCAAGAGCCGGATGATTCCATCCGGCTCGCGAAGCCCAATCCCGAGCCCCACTTATTCCGGCCGCGATCATTCGAATCTGCGCAGTCTACTGGTGCGGAAACTGCTACCATCGGTTGAAAGACTGCAGCGGAATCACAATGACTATCCAACAAAAAACAAATCCTGAACCGGCAAAGATATTTGAAGGCAACTACTTTCTAGAGGGTAACTATGGACCGGTCCAGGAAGAACACGTCGTCACAGAATTGCAGGTCATTGGTGAGGTTCCAACTGACCTGAAAGGTCACTATCTGAGGATAGGACCAAACCCTGTCTATGTTTCAAACGTGGAGAAGTACCATTGGTTTGATGGTGACGGCATGGTGCACGCTGTGCAATTCGAGAACGGCGCAGTGACCTATCGAAATCGCTTCGTTGATACAGAAGGCTTACGGTGGGAGCGAAAAGCAGACCGCTGGCTCTGGAGAGGCCTTAAAGGAATGTTAGATGGTGGCGCAGAAGCAATGCCAGAAGGTGCACCCGCCGGTAAGAACCCAGGCAACACAGCGTTCGTCAATCACAATGGGACACTCTACGCACTGCACGAGGGTTCGGTTCCACATATCCTCAGCTTGCCGGACCTTAAAACCGTTGGCACGACCGATTTCGACGGTAAATTAACTCACGCTTTTACGGCTCACCCCAAGGTTGATCCAACCACGGGGGAAATGATGACCTTCGGTTATGGTCCTTTCCCTCCCTTTGTGACCTATTCAGTCGTCAACAAGGAAGGCGCCCTGGTTCACTCTACGCCGATCACCATTCCCAAGGGCGTGATGATGCACGACTTCGCCTGTTCAAAAAATTATTCGATTTTCCTCGATTTCCCACTGACCTTTGACTTAGAAGCCGCTATGGAAGGTAAATCTCCACTCGGGTTTGAAGCAGAACACGGTTCGCGCATTGGCATTATGCCGCGCCACGGTTCTGACGAAGATGTGAAATGGTTTACCGTCGACGTTGGTGTCGTGATCCATACAGCGAACGCGTGGGAGGAGGGCGATGTGGTTGTGGTTCAGGCCTGTCGTTCAAAATCATCAGACATCATTGGTGCGGCGGAAGTCGACACAGATGATCCCACTGACCTGTTGGGACAGATGTATGAGTGGCACATTAATGTCGAAACCGGCGACATTACGGAAGGGCCTCTGCACGACTACTATTCTGACTTCTCTCGCATCAATGATGATTACGCAGGGTCGAAAACACGCTATACCTATTCCTCGGAATTCGACCAGACTCGCGCGATCACGTTCAAATCGATAATGAAATTCGACCGGGAAACCGGTCAGACAGAGCACCACAATTTTGGTGAAGGGCGATATGTTGGTGAAGCAGTTTTTGCGCCCAAAATAGGTTCGTCAGAGGAAGATGACGGTTATGTTATTTGCTTCATTCAAGACGAAAACGTCAATCAAAGTGAGTGCGTTGTCATCGATGCAAAGAATTTCAGCGGTGAACCGGTCGCACGCATCCTTATCCCTCACCGGGTACCTTATGGTTTTCATTCTGGGTGGGTTGGTACTTAGGATAACTCAGGAAGGGGTAACTTAATCTGAATCCGTGGCAAGTGCCCCCGCATGGGGCACAATTACCCTGACATCTGACATCTGACATCTGACATCTGACATCTGACATCTGACATCTGACATCTGACATCTGACAATGCTGAAGGGAACGGTCTATGCTTCTTAATCACTATTTGTTCGTACGAGTTGGTCTGTGAACTCGGATGACAGGCGCCTGGGTATGGGCCAGGCAATTACGCGGCGTGATTTTCTAAATGGCGTTGGCATTGCCATTGGCTCGTCGCTGTTGCCGTTGAGCAGTGTCAACGGCGATCCCATCGTAGGTTCACAGGACGTGTACTATCCTCCCGGCATGACAGGTATGCGCGGTTCTCACCCAGGATCCTTTGAAACTGCTCATAGCGCGATTCAGGGCAAGCGATGGAATGCCAAAAAGACGGATGAGCACTATGACCTTGTCGTGGTCGGTGCAGGTATTAGTGGCTTGTCTACCGCCTATATCTATCACCGTGACGTGGACCCCAATGCCCGAATATTGATCCTCGATAACCATGACGACTTTGGTGGGCATGCAAAAAGGAATGAGTTCACCGTCGATGGTCGGACTTTGGTTTGCTACGGTGGCACGATGATGATGGAGGCACCGAAAACCTACCCGGAAGTCGCAAAAAAAGTCATTAGGGAGCTTGGCATCGATGTCAATCGAAGCGATGATTTTCGACATAAGAACCTGTTCAGATCTCTTAAGCTTCGAGGCGGTTTTTTCCTGGATAAGGAAACTTTTGGCGCAGACTATTTGGCTGTTGGAGACTACGGTCACAGTGAAGCTATTAAGGATGCGCCACTGTCCACAGGAGCGAAGTCAGAACTGAAGCGACTGTTCGCCGACGAGGAAGACTACCTAGCCGGGATGACATCGGCAGAACGACGCGCGGTCGTTGAGTCTCATAGCTGGCGCGACTACCTGGAGAAGTTCGCCGGGATGAGTGAAGAGACACTAACCTTTATCCAGAAGTGGCCACATGGCGTTTGGGCAATCGGCGCAGATGCACTGCCGGCCTGGCTGGCCTGGCTGGAAGACTATCCCGGCTTTGCAGGGATGGATATTGGATATGATGATGAAGACGAAGAAGAGAGCGAAGAAGAAGGCGGGGGGAATTTTTATTTCCCTGATGGCAATGCCTCTATCGCGCGACTCCTGGTTCGTGAGCTCATTCAGGGAATCGCTCCCGGCACTTCGATGGAGGAAATAGTCGATACGCATTTCGATTATGCCAGGCTCGACCAGCCGGGTAGCGCCACACGCATTCGCTTGAGTAGTACGGTTGTTGCGCTAGAACATCAGAGTGCAGACCTCAAAGGAAACCTCGACGTTACCTATGTGCGTGACAACGAAGGGAAAACGGTAACGGCAGAAAAGGTTGTCTGGGCCGGCTACCACGCGATGCTTCCTTATGTGTGCGATCAAGTACCTGTGACTCAGTCCGCAGCAATGGCGAGCTCCGAGCGTGCACCACTCGTGTACACGAACGTGGCGATTCGAAACTGGCGGAGCCTTTTGAATCTCGGCCTTCGACGAGCCTATTGCCCCGGCAGTTTCTTTCAAACTTTGATGATGAGTTTCCCGGTAAGCTTTGGCGACTACAAGTTCCCGAAGTCGCCGGATGAACCTATGGTCCTGCTTTTGCAGCACATTCCCCTGGCCCCCGGTATGTCGGCTGCCAACCAGTTTCGAGAAGGCAGGCAACAGCTTTTCAGTACTTCGTTCGAAACCTTCGAGCGTAATGTGCGCGATCAACTGGGCCGTATGCTTGGGCCGGGTGGTTTTGATCCGGCTCGCGATATTGCCGGTATCACGGTCAACCGATGGCCGCATGGCTATGCGTATTCAGTTGATCAGGCATCGGGTGATGTGGCCTGGTGGCCCGAAATGTGGCCTCACGAGGTTAAGCCGTGGGTCGATGCTCGCCAACGTATTGGCAATATCGCCATAGCCGGGACCGACGCAGCTTCAAACGCCATGACGGAATCTGCGATTGAGGAAGCACATCGTGCGGTTCATAGCTTCATATCTTAGATAATTCATATTGCGAGGAAGAGACAGATGTCACAGGTAACTTGGAAACACTCTGGGTTGGTAGGGGTCTCAGTCGCGTCAGGCATCGCTCTGACTCTGGTGGTGCAATTGGGTTTACTGTCTTTCGCACCAGCATTTGGGTCGGAGGCGGCGAAAAACTCGCCACCGGAAAGCTGGTCTATGGCCGGTCTGAACGCGATGGAACTTAATCCACTTGGAAAAATCGACTGGATAACGGTTGAGCATGGGGGTGAGTCCAATAGTGAAACCACTCTCTTTGAGGGTGAGAATGTTGTTTCCGTATGGGATTCCAGCCCGGCTAGGCTCGTGTTCGATACGCCAAGTGCCTACGATGAATTTGTCGTCGTGTTAAAGGGTGAGTTGATTCTGACGGACAACGCTGGAAGTGCTGTCACTTATAAAGCCGGCGAAATGTTTATGCTCAAAAAAGGTTTTCTAGGCACCTGGGAAATGACAGAGGACTACCGCGAACTTATAGTGGTCGACACCGCAGCATACAATGGCGCCTAGTTCATGCACGCGTTGAGAGAGGCGACGCTATAGCTGGGGTTTTTGTGTCGAAGCGGCGCGAGGATCGGCATGTTTTTTGCTGGTTGTCAGTGCCATTGTTCCAAGACCGATAAGAAAAAGTGGTAGAAATGGTTCGAATGGCCAAAATGGCAGCCACAACACAAGATCTGCAGACCAGGTTGGTATTGTCGTCAATTCGGTCATGGTTTTTTGCCACAAGAATCCGGTAGCGGATGCGATGACGCCGGCGGCGATGAGGCTGATCCCAGCGCATTTCAGGGCGATATGCCTTTCGGTGTGTTCGCGTTGTTTCCCCCATGCGGCGATTCTGAGTGCTACTGCTAAAAACCCAGCCCAGTAATACACATAGTCCAAAGGACTAGCGTTCTTGTAATAGTAGAGGGTCCACCAGTAGACACTGAAGGGATAAGCCCACAAAAAGTAGATCCCAAAAGTGTGCAGTAGTTTCCACTGCGACCGGTTAATAAGACCGCGACCCAATGGGAATGAAGTCACAACCATTGCAACCAGAAAGATATAGCCGATGCTGCCTTCAAGTTCGTCGCGCAGCAGGTAGACATCCTGATAATAATAGTCACGATGGAAATTCGATATGATGTAAATAAAAGTCGCCTGCCATGCCATTGCCACAGCGAAGCAAAGCCCGAGATACTTGCGATTGCGCAACCACCAGCGGGAAAACACACCCGGGAATAGCGCGTGAACAGATGAAGCAGCGACCACAAGATAAATAAAAGGCACCGCGATTCGCACTGAATACCCGATCATCTCAGACACACCGGCACCGGTCCTCAGGTCCGCAGCAATTGATTCGGCAATGATGAAAAGGCATATGGGTCCAGCAATTAGCCCGAACAAACCCCATCCGTTCAGTAATTTACTTTTCAAGAACAAATCCAGATTCATGCTTTGAAACTTCAATCGATTGAGAGACAAGTGGTATCTTCTCATCCTGGAATGCTACGGGACACCCCTTCCTATAGGTTAAGAAAGAGGTTTCGACCGATTGGGTGGAGTATCCATTAGCTGAAATCGAACTTCGGTCCTACAGGCAAGGCCTAAACATTTTGCTGGAATGAGCTAATATAGAAGTGCTTGGTAAGAGAATGCGAACATGCCCGAGATCCCTGAAATCAGGACCCGTTTAGTGCTCGATATCATCCTGGCTATTCTGCCCTGGGTTGTATCCATGTACGTACTGTATTGGTTAGAGTCCGCAGCCATCTGGATACCCGAAACCCCACATCGCGATAAGATTTCCCTGGCGATACTCGCCCTGGGGATGGGCGCTTCTTTTCTACTCTACTCTTACCTGGCCAAACGTGATCGAACCTAATCTGTTTGCGATGGTTGTATTTTGCTGTCGTATTTTACTGGCGTAAAAAAAGGAAACCCATGTCGAACGAAACAACAATAATAATCGGCGTTGCACTTTACATGGTGCTAATGATTGGCGTTGGCATTTATGCCTCGGGTAGAAACCATTCGGTTTCTGATTTTATGGTCGCGGGCCGCAGCTTGCCTATTTGGCTTTGTTCCATGACGGTCATGGCAACCTGGTTTGGAGGTGCGATGATGCTTGGGGGCGCTGGGGCCGCCTATGACGACGGCATGATGGGCGTCATCGAAGACCCCTGGGGTGGTGCGCTCGCCTTACTGCTAATTGGCTTATTCTTTGCCCGCATGTTTCGCCGGCTACGAATGACAACAGTTGTTGACTTCATGGAACAGCGGTTTGGTAAAACCGCTTCGTACGGGATTGTTATTACATCCCTGTTTGCAAACACGGTATGGGTTGGTGCCATGCTGGTTGCGTTTGGTGTTGTTTTCGAATCGCTCACCTCTATTCCTCTTGAGGCAGGCATTATTGGGGGCGCCATCGTCATCTTTATCTATACCGCGGTCGGAGGTATGTGGGCGGTCGCGATGACGGATTTTGTCCAGATGCTGATTATCATGATCGGTTTGTTGGTTTTGCTGGTGGTCGTGCTGATAGATGTGGGCGGCTGGGGTGCCATTTCACCGCAGCTGCCTGAACACACTTTCCGCATGCTACCTTTCCAGAATACAGGAGAGCAATGGCTTAACTATCTGCGCGCATGGACGATCATCGGGGTTGTTGATATCTCGGCGCAAACACTATTTCAACGGGTGTCTGCTGCCAAGGATGAACGTGTTGCACAGAACTCGTTCTACATTGGCGGGGTTGGTTATCTGGTTTTCGGCATGATTCCTGTCATGCTCGGGATTATCGGCAGTGTCACTATGCCAGAGCTGGCTGCGTCGGAGCAGATCATCCCGGCGATGGCTATTCAACACCTCCATCCCGCCGCGATTGCCATTTTTGTTGGCGCGATGTTGGCTGCGATCATGAGTTCAGCCGATAGCGCTCTGCTCGCCAACGCGAGTGTACTGGCGAGGAACGTGCTACCGCTCGTCGTCCGTAATCCCTCGAGCCGGCTGACGTTGATTGTTGCCAGGTGGGCCATTCCGGTAAGCGGCCTGGTTGCCATTGTCATTGCAATGAAAATTCAAGTTGTCTTTGACCTGATGGTGAACGCCAATATCCTGGGTCTCGCGGCGATGATCGTGCCGTTCATCATGGGTGTCTGGTGGCCAAAGGCCAACCGAACAGGCGCATTGTCAGCGATGGCCGCAGGGATAACCGCCTGGTTAGCCACTCTTTACCTGGCACCGGAACTACCTGCCGACTTTATCGGGCTGGGAGCCTGTCTTGTGACCATGCTAGTCGTTACGCCGCTGACCCAGCGGTTTGATCCACCCCGCGAACTGCGCGATGGGGAGGGTAATCCCGTAGTTTCGGGGGATAGACTGGGGGTACTGCCACTGTTTGAACGCGGGAGCTAATGGATGAAAATTGAACGTGCCGGACGCGAACAAGTGGATCAGGTAGCGCCATTATTTGATCGTTACCGCCAGTTTTACGAGCAACCAACGGATGAATCACGCTGCCGGGAGTATCTTGAGCAGCGATTGTCAAACGACGAATCGATCATCTTCCTGGCCACCGAAGATACCGGCCAACCGATCGGTTTCACGCAACTCTATGCAACTTTCTGTTCCGTTGATCTGATAACACGATTGGTTCTGTACGACCTTTATGTGGAAGAAAACGTGAGAAGGAGAGGCGTTGCCACGGCATTAATGGACAAGGCGCTAAACTTTGCCAGAGAAAATGGTTATGGCCGGCTGACCCTTGAAACCGCCGTTGACAATATCCCCGGCCAGAAGCTTTACGAGAAAGAGGGCTGGCAGAAAGACAATGAATTTTATACCTACCACCTTTCGGTTAGTTGAAATCAGTTGGTGAGTCGACAAGATCAGGGTTGATGTTTGCACCATCGGCAGGGCTTTAATCCACGCGGAATGAGTTGAGTGGAGCGGGTATCTGGTCACGCCGGGCGAGTTGAATATGCGGGCCCCGTTGCAATTGAACATCGAAACGTTTGCCCTCGAGATCCAGCCAACAGGCTTCGATATCGCGAAATGCTGGCTCGATGGATGCATTGCCGATTGTCGTGCCGAGCCCCCATGACCACGCTGAACAGTTAACGATGCCGATTGTCAGTACCTGACTATCGACCTTCGCGATCAGAGGAACACCGACGAGTGAACCGGTAGCATCAGTTGAAATCCGTCGAATCAGGTAACGAGCGTTAGTCCTGAGCGCTGAAAGTGCCTCCCGGCCGACGAAGTCTGTGCCTTCAAGATCGACCAGCCAGCCAAGACCTGTCTCAAAGGGCGTTCGTTCGAAACCAGGTTGAGGATCGAGCTCCGTCGCAAAGTCCCAGCCAGCAACGACAAAGCCACCTTCGAGTCGACAGGCTTCGAGTGCATTTAAGCCATATCCTGGGACGCCGAGAGAGAGGGCTGCTCGTGCAGCATCGATTTGCGCGGTAAAGCCGGTGCACTGTTGAGGGGGCATCCAGAATTCATAACCTAAATCGGCGGTAAAGCCCATTCGGGCAACCAGTACGTCACCATTGGCGGATTTCAGGTAGCGAAACTCGAAGGGTTTAAGGTTCTTCGCCTCGGTAAACCCCATCTCGTCTGCCACTGCCGCAGCACATGGCCCCTGCAGCGCCATACCTACAAGGGTGTTGGTGCATTCGGTAAAGGTAATATTGGTGAAACGTCGGGTACTGGCAAGTTGGCTAAAATAGTCACAATGGTCGATATCAGATGGCAGCAGTAGATAGTCCTCATCTGAGAACTTGTAGAGCATTGCATCATCTTTTAGGTAACCCGCTTCGGTGCAAAAGACAACGTAGCTGGCGTGGCAGGGTGCCAACTGGCTGACCGAACGTGTCAGGAGGATATCTAGAAATAGACCCGCGTCGCGCCCGGAGATTCTGATTTTACGCATCGGTGAAATATCAAACAGTGCACACTCGTGGCGAATTGACCGGTACTCGTGCTCACTATCTCCGTAATCCATCGGTAGCAGCTGGCCATTCCAGTCAATGTAGTCTGTGTCGGGCTCAGTATTTGCAACAAATGACGTGTAACCGGGATCCTCACGGCGGTTGAGGAATTCGAAGAAAGCGCTTGGTTTGGGGCTGGGCATCAGTGGTCACTTTTTTGGTGGCAGGGACAAGTTTGTGGTAGCACAAATTCATTGTGGTGCAAGTTTGTGGTGGTGCAGGGTGATAGCTCACCTGATTTATGCAAAGAACACGTGATCATAGAAAGCTATCACGGCCAAGGTATACGGGCGGTTAGGCAAGGAAAAAATGACTATACCGGCTAACATAGTATCTCTTTCTTAAACATCTGATGGCAGTTTATTGAAGCGTTCACCAGGCAAGATTGTTTCCGTGCACATCGGCAACCGGGATGACATGAGCAAGCAGTTGGTTTCGACTGTCACGGCGGAACTGGGTGGCTTTGCAGGTGATAATCATCAGGGCGTGTCTCGGTTTGCTTATGAACATGACAGTGATCCTGCGGGTACCGTCCGGCGGAAGACCTGAGGGCTAACCTGTGCATCTCAGGTATTCCTGAATTCTCAAAGTTGCCGCGAGGTTCGCGCCTTAGGTTTGAGTCTGGCGCTATACTAATGGTTGAATCTTACAACCCACCTTGCATTGATCTGGCGGAAAAGGTCTCAAATCTATATGTGACCACCAAGGGGTCAGCAGTGACACCAACGCAGTTCATTGTTGCGTCAAAGAAGCAGCGCGGTGTGGTTGGTGTGGTGGACGTTGCTGGAGACATCAGGCAAGGCGATGAGGTGGTGCTGGAATTTTATCGCCCACCGAAGCTATAGCATTTAGCGCTCTAATGTTTGCCTGATCTGCTGGTGAATCGCGTTAAGATCAGGTGACAAATCATCGACACTGGCGATGGCTGCATCGCACATATCATCCGTTAGTGGTTCGCCCCGGGTAAGCTCAAACAGGTCTCGCGCGAAAGCAGGCGTGAATTCAGGGTGTGATTGTATTGTCCAGCAGGGGGCGGATTGATAACGCAGGGAAGCGATCGGGCAATCGGCACTATTCATCAGCAGCGTTGTTGCCGGTGGGGCAATGACCACCTGATCTTCATGGTAGGCGATCGTGGCCAGTGGTTCGCTGCCATCCTCCCAGGCGTAACGAGTTGCACCAACGACCCAGTTTCCATTTTCAACGGTGCCCCCCAATGCCTTGGCAATTGCCTGGTGACCAAAGCAGATACCGACCAGAGGAACGGACCTGTGCACCACGTCCTGGATAAACCGCATTAGAGATTCAATCCATGGGCTGTCGTCATTCACACTGAACTCAGAGCCCATGATCATGTAGCCATCGAACGCTTCAGGGTCAGGGAAAGAGTCGCCGCTGACTGGACTGATGGTCGTTGTCTCAAAATTCTCGAGACATTGGCGCAAAAGGTCCTTACCCATGGATGGAAAAGTTCCATGTCGCGGCACAAGAGACTCGGGTACAAGCCCTGTTTCGATCAGACAGTAGTGCCGATTCACCACTTGTTCCTATCCTGAAGCATTTTTCGCGCGGCGTGGTGACCCGGTAGCCCGGTAACGCCGCCACCGGGATGTGCACCTGAACCACAAAGATAGAGGCTGTTAACCGGCATCTGATACCCCGCATAACCGGGAACAGGGCGCATAGAGTAGATTTGATCCAGATCCAGGGTGCCGTGAAAAATGTCGCCGCCAATCATGCCTAGGTCCCGTTCAATATCCAGAGGTGACTTAATCTGACGACCCAGCACAGAGCCTTTGAAATTGGGTGCGTACTGATCGATAGTGTCAATAATCTGGTCTGCTACCTTTTCACTGACGTCATCCCAGGAGCTGCCGTCAGGCAGGTGACGCTGGAAGTGTTGGCAGAACAGGCTTGCCACATGGCTACCCGGCGGGCACAGACTGTCATCCTGCGTAGAAGGTACCTGCATCGAAATCACCGGCTTTCTGGACCAGCCCATCGTTTTGGCATCTGAGTAGGCCTCGGACAGATAGGACAGTGACGGGCTTAATTCGATAGCGCCTTTGAAATGAAAATCACCCTGGCCTGACATCGAGGAGAACCTTGGCAACTCAGAGAGCGCAACGTTCATCCTAAAAGTTGCAGAGTGACTACGATAATGACTGATGCGTCGATGTGTCTCTTCATCGAGGAGCCCTGGTTCGAGCAGATTCAGTAGTAGTGTTTGCGGATGCACGTTAGCTGCGATAGCGCGCGCACCGATTTCCCTGCCATCATCGGTAATAACCCCGGCAGCACGGCCACCGGAGACAACGATTTCTTTCACGCCGACATTGGTTTCGATGTCGACGCCGCGTTCAATCGCTGATGCTTGCATGGCATCGGTAATTGCACCCATGCCGCCCCTGGCAATACCCCAGGCGCCGGTGGTTCCGTTAACTTCACCAAAGGTATGGTGCAGCAGGACGTAGGCAGTACCAGATTGATAGGGGTCAGCGAAGTTACCGATAATACCTTCCAGGCCAAAAATACCTTTCAGTGCCTGGCTTTCGAACCATGAATCGAGATAGTCACCGAGGGATTTGGTCATGAGCTCAATCAGGACGCTTTGGTCGGCTGCACTGAGTTTTCGAAATGTATTGCCGGCTGCAGCCAGCGACAACAGATCTCTCCATCCACCACCTATTTCAGGAGGTGATGCCATTGCTATTTCGCGCATGGCCAGGGCGACCCGCCCAATTTGTGCTTCGAATTCATCAATGACCCTGGCGTCATGTTTTGAGAATCGCGCAATCTCTCGACGAGCCTGTTCTTCGTCTCGACTAAGCAGTAGATGATCATTTTCAAGTAGGCTCAATGTGCGGGCAGGGCGTTCGAAAATCGTCAGGCCGTGCCGGGCCAGATTGAGGTCTTGGATAACCTTTGGGTTTAACAGGCTGATGGAATAGGCGTAAACCGAGTTTTTGAACCCCGGGTGAAATTCCTCGGTCACCGCCGCGCCCCCTACTACCGGTCGACGCTCTAGCACTTTCACTTTTAGTCCTGCAGCGGCCAGGTATGCGGCGCAGGTCAGACCGTTGTGACCCGCACCGATCACAATCACATCGTATTTTCCTGTCTCTGCTGTCATTGTCTTTACACTTACGTCAATATGTTTAGGGATGTCTAGTGCCCCGCCGGCTAGACAGTAGTCAAATGTTCTGCCAATCAGCCTCCAAGCGTATAGGGATGGATGAATACTGTAGAACAGGATATTCAACTTGGCCCTGATGGCAACTATTCGATTCTATAGCAACTGGAACCCGCACAAAATCCAGCAGACCTTTAAGTGGGTGGTCTACCTTCTGCTGTTCGTTAACTATTGTTTTTATATTGAAGAAGATTGGTCGGCGGCTAGCTATACCCTTGGCCAGGATGCGGGGCTGGCGCAATGGTTGGGTGCCTTCGCCACAACAATTGACGAAACCGCTTGGTTCATACTGCTTATTAAGCTGGAGCTTGAAACCTACGTTCTTGATGATGAGCAGTTCACGCCCAGCATAACGATACTATTGCACGCTATCAGCGTCATTTGCTTTACCATGATCGCCTATACCATTTTTGCTTTCGGACAATACGTCGTTGATGTCAGAGAGACTGTTCCTGTCGAGGATGTCACCAGCCTCTGCCAGCTCACAGATAAGGATCTCTCCTATACCTACAATCTGGATTATCACGAAGTGACTGGCGCCTCATGCGGAACACTCTCGCCCGACACCAAATTCTATTGGATCGCGAAGAATGAGGTGGTTGCTGATGATGAGGGTTTGCGACTGGAGCGCCAGTTGGCCTGGGCTGACTTCGCTGAGGTAGTGATCTGGCTGGTCATCATTATTGCGATTGAACTGGTTGTAAGAATGCAGGATAGGGGTATCAGCGGTGGCATTTCGATAACAGCTCTTAACAGAACAAAACTGCTGGGGTATTCGCTGCTGCTCAGTCTGGGGGTTTACTGGGCCTGGTTGGGGCACACGCTTTATTTGTGGGACACGGTCCTGTGGATAGGGGGCTTTGTCGCCATTGAGATGAACCTGAGCGAGTGGCGCGATGAACTCAACGAACCAGGAACCTGAAATGCTGAAAGGTCGATGTGAATGCGGAACAGTAAAATTTGAGATTGAATCAGAGATTCAGGCGCTCAGCCATTGTCATTGCTCAATGTGTCGGCGTCTGCATGGGGCAGCGTTCGCAACGTTTGCAACCGTGGATAGGCGCGCATTCAGGCTTTTGTCAGGTGAATCGCAGCTGACACGCTATAGCTCTTCGGTGCATGTCGTTCGTACATTCTGCAGTGAGTGCGGCTCAACACTTGTCGCTGATGCCGTGGAGGACGAATCCGTTCGCTATGTTTCAATGGGCGCCCTGGAAGGTGACCCGTTGCACCCACCTGCAGTTCACGAGTTTGTGACTTCGAAGGCGCACTGGTATGAAATACGGGATGACGGCCCGCAATACGAAAAAAGCAGTCCTTAGCGCTTCAAGAACCCAGGCGCTAGAGTGGACTGAGATCAATGGCCCGAAAATACAACATTCCTAAGGCAACAATCTGATTGCCAAACCATTGGCTGCCCGGTACTCGCCAGTGTTTGATTTTCTCGTAGGCCTCCATGACCTCGGTATTTCCTTCCATGGCATCGGCCATGACTTCAGCAGCGATATGCGTTGGTGCTATGCCGTGTCCGGAGTACCCCATCGAGTAGAAAACGTTATCGGAAACGCGACCCAGGAGCGGCACGCGCTTGATCACTATTCCAATATTGCCGCCCCATTCGTAGTCAATTCGGGCGTCCGCAAGATCCGGGTAAACATCTAGCATGCGCGGGCGCATACTTTCCGTGATGCTCGCAGGTACCCTACCGGAATAATTACAGCGGCCCCCGTACAGCATGCGATTGTCTGCAGACAGCCGGTAATAATCCAACACGTTGCTGAGATCACAAACCGCCAGATCCTGTGGGTTGATCTTGTTTACGATCTCGTCTGAGAGCGGCTCGGTCGCAATAATGTAGCTGCCGGCGGGGAAGACCAGGCCAGAAAGTTTTCCAGGTTCGAGTCGGTGATAGGCATTGCCAGCAATGAGCACTTTGTTGGCAACGATGTCGCCCGTCTTGGTGTGGATTCGCGCCTGTTTGCCGTGGGTAATTCCGGTGACTTCTGTTTGCTCGAAGATGGTTGCGCCAAGTTTAGCGGCCACGGCGGCCTCGCCTGCACATAGATTGAGTGGGTGCAGGTGACCGTTCAGGTCGTTCGTCATTCCGCCCATGTAAGCATCAGTGCCAAGTAACTCGCCAACTTCATCTTTATCTACCAGGCGAAGATGCTCTCCCAGCCCTTGTTCGACATGCTCGTCATAGTCTTCTTTGAGGCCTTTCATGTGACTTTTTTTAAGCGCCACCTCGATATAGCCGGACTTCAGATCGCAATCGATGCCATACTTTTCAACGCGATCTTTAATAATGTCATTGCCGCGGTAATTCAGCTGCCAGACCTTATCCCAGCCCAAATGTTTTGAAAGATGCTTGGTGCCACTAAGACCGTGGATCAGTTGACCACCATTTCTCCCTGATGCGCCCCAACTGATTCGGTTTTGTTCGACAACAGTCACACTATGACCTCGTTCAACCAGAGTGAGTGCACAGGCAACGCCGGTGAATCCGCCGCCGATGATACAAATGTCGGTCTCATGTTCACCCTCAAGTTGAGGGTAGGTCGTCTGGTTGTTCTTTGTCGCGGCATAGTAGGATGCCGTGTGTTCTTCACCATTCATGTTTCATTCCTGTTCTCTATTTTTTGTTCAGCCCGCTCTGGAATGCAAGAGTACACCTTGCGCGGTTTCTGCACATTCCTGTCGTATAGGCGTGTGAGCTATCCAATTCTGCTTCCCGGTTTTTCTGGTCTATGTTATCTCGCCGGTTATGCCGGGGTCGATCAGGTCGGCCCTTTTTTGAGTTCTCGCTGCACGATCTTGTTAATTTTCGGCCCTGATGCCAGCACGCTGCCAATGGTTATCTTTCCCACCGACTGGGTGTTGTGCTGGATATTGAAGTATAGGTGACCATCGTTATCACTATTCTCGGATCGGAATTGGTCGTCGCCGGTGTCATTCCTGATCGCCAGGAACAGCGTAGAATTCTTGAAGTTCAGACAAATGAGGCCTGACTCGTTAGACCTTTTAAGGTTTCTTCGCCTGCAGGGCGATAAAGTCATGCACAATGGTAGCGGCGGCGATGGCGGTGATCTCGGCGTGATCGTAAGCCGGTGCAACTTCAACCATGTCCATGCCGATAAAATTCAAACCACCCAGTTGCCGAATAATAGTCAGCGCCTGCATGCTGGTCAGGCCTCCAGCGACCGGTGTCCCGGTGCCGGGCGCAAAGGCGGGATCCAGGCAGTCGATATCAAAGGTCAGGTAGGTCGGTGAATCACCAATGACTTCTTTGATACGGGCGATGGTATTGTTTGTGCCATGTTCATGAACCCATGGGGAATCAAGTACGGTAAAGCCGTAGTCGTCATCACTGCGCGAACGAATGCCGACCTGCACAGACTTTTCAGGCACGATGATGCCTTCTCTCAAGGCGCGTAAAAACATCGATCCGTGGTCCAGTCGTTCGCCATCATCTTGCCAGGTATCAACGTGGGCATCGAAGTGGAGTAGGGAAAGCGGACCATATTTTTCTGCGTGTGCCTGTAGCAGTGGGTAGGTGACGAAGTGATCCCCTCCCAGGGAAATCATCATCACGTCGTGCAGTAATAGCTTCTGTGCGTGGTTGAAAATGCGTTCGACGACCTGGGCTGGATAAGCGGAAGGCAGTTCGCAGTCGCCATAGTCGGCAATTGCGAGGTCTGTGAAAAGGTTAACATCAGAAGGAAAGGCATGTTCGGCCAGTTCAGCCAACTGTACAGATGCCGCGCGGATGGCCTGTGGACCCAGTCGCGCGCCTGGCCTGAATGTTGTGGCGCTGTCAAAGGGTATCCCAGAGACAACGATATCGGCGTTAGAGATATCCTGGGTGACCTTGCGTCTCAGAAAACTGAGTTCTCCTGCGAAAGTCATAGAACTCTCGCGGTGCTTCAGTAATTCATCTCGTGACGTCATGTTTTTATCTTCCTAACTGAAAGGCGTGTCTCTTTTAGAGCACCCTTTCCGCTGTTAAATCCAAACAACGAGTCAGTAGTTCTACTAGCTCATCGATTTCACCTTCTGAAATACAAAGCGGCGGCGACATGATCATCGTGTCTGCGACAGCGCGCACGACAAGTCCGTTTTCAATACAGATATCACGACAGATTGTCCCCACGTCACCGCGATCAGCGAAGAATTCACGAGAGTCTTTGTCCTTGACCAATTCTATCGCGCCGATCAGGCCGATAATTCTGGCCTCGCCGACCAGGGGGTGTTCGGTCAGGGATCGCCATTTTTTCTCAGCATAAGGACCGATATCCTTCTCAACCCGCTCGACAATGCCTTCGTCCAGAAGAATATTGAGATTCGCTATTGCCGCTGCAGCAGCCACAGGGTGACCTGAATAAGTGAACCCATGATTGAATTCACCACCCTTGTCGATAAGGCCCTCAGCTACTCTGTCGCTTACCAGTACTCCGCCTATGGGCAAGTATCCCGAAGAGAGCCCTTTGGCAATCGGCATGAGGTCAGCCTTGATATCAAAATAGTCGCAGCCGAACCATTTACCGGTTCTGCCAAACCCACAAATCACTTCATCGGCGACAATGAGTACGTCATACCTGGAGCAAATTTCCTGAATGCGGGGCCAGTAAGTTGAAGGTGGGATGATGACACCACCGGCACCCTGGATGGGTTCGCCGATGAATGCAGCCACTTTATCCGCGCCCAGAGCGAGTATTTTTGCTTCAAGTTCATCGGCAATCTTTTCTCCAAAAGCCTCCAGCGTCAGGTCGCCACCTTCCTGGTACCAGTAGGGTTGGCCGATATGCTCGATATCAGGAATGGGTAGGCCGCCCTGAGCATGCATGGGCTTCATGCCGCCCAGACTGGCCGCGGCGACAGTGCTACCGTGATAGGCGTTTTCGCGAGAAATGATCACTTTCCGGTTCGGTTGTCCCTCGCTGGCCCAGTAATGCCGAACCATACGAACGACAGTATCATTTGCTTCAGAACCAGAGCCGGTGAAAAACACATGGTTCATATGTGCTGGCGCAAGCGAGCAGACCAATCTTGAGAGCTCTACCGCAGGTGGGTTAGCGGTCTTGAAGAAGCTGTTGTAAAACGGAAGTTCGCGGATTTGCTCACTGACCGCATTGGCAATTTCGGGTCTGCCATAGCCGACATTAACGCACCAGAGGCCGGCCATCGCATCAAGGTATCTATTGCCATCGCTGTCCCAGAGGTAGATGCCTTCTGCCCGAGTGATGATCCGGCTACCCTCGTCAGCCAGTTTTTTATAATCCGTAAACGGGTGCAGGTAGTGTTTTAAATCGAGTTCTTGGAGTTGGTCAGTGTTGTAGTTGTACACATCAACATGCTCTTGCTGCAATGGGGCGGTTACAATAGCCAGATTATTAGTTCCGTTCAATAAAACAGCAACAAGTATTTGCAACCCACATGCGTTGCTGGCAGAGTCGATGTTACGGATTACTAATTGGCTAATAACATGTCAGGCACTAAAGAATCGTTAGAAATTGGCGATCACAAGTTTATCGAGTGCATAGTTCCTGATGTTAATGGTACTGCTAAAGGAAAATCTGTTTCCCGTAAGGAATTCGAGCAAAGTGAAATACGGATAGCTGAGGCCATTTTCGGCCAGGATGTACTGGGAAATTGGTGCGATGACCATGATCTTATTGATATTGCTGATGTCGATATGGTCCTGGTACCAGATATGACAACCCTGGTGACTCAACCATGGGCAGACGGCACGGCTCAATGTATCTGCGACTGCCAGTTGCTAAACGGCGAAACTCTCGATCTGGCGCCCAGGTCAATCCTTAAACAGATCATCGGCAGATTCGAGGATCTTGGGCTGCGGCCTGTCGTCGCCCAGGAAGCCGAATTCTACCTGGTGCAAAACAATCCTGATCCCGTCTACCCGCTCCGGGTCGCGCCTGGTGTTTCTGGTCGAATACCCAAGAGTCCCCGGTCCTTTCAGATGGAAGCGATGGCCGAGTATGCGCCGTTCATTGAAACCATGCATCATTACGCTTCAGCGCAGGGAATTGAACTGACCGGCACCATCCAGGAGATGGGAGAAGGCCAGATTGAAGTCAACTTTATGCACGCCGATGCCCTGAGGAAAGCGGATGAGATGTTCTATTTCAAACGGCTGACTCGACAGGCTGCGCAGGATAGTGGGTTTCATGCGACCTTCATGGCTAAACCAATGACCAGTTCCCCCGGTAGTGCTATGCATCTTCACCAGAGCCTGGTTGATGTAGAGACGGGAACGAATGTTTTTGCGGATAGCGATGGTGGGTTTAGCGACTGCTTTAATGCGTATCTTGGCGGGTTGCAAAAATACACCCCGCATATTATGGCGCTACTTGCGCCGCACGTGAATTCGTATCGTCGATTCGAAAGCGCTGAATCCTGTCCTACAAACGTGGAGTGGGGTATAGACAATAGAACAACAGGTTTTCGGGTTCCGCGTAGTGATGTGCCGGCGACCCGAATTGAAAACAGAATTCCGGGGTCAGACAACAACTCATATATGGCCATTGCTGCAAGCCTGGCCTGCGGATACCTTGGGCTGATGGAGGAACTGAAACCAGGCCAACCTGTCACTGAGAGCGCGTGGGATCTGGACCATACGATTCCTCGAACGCTCCGGGAGTCGCTTGAGATGCTGTCGTCCTGTGAGCCCCTGGTCGATCTTTTCGGAGAGCGTTTTGTCAAACTTTATGTCGATATGAAACGGCGGGAAATGGATGCATTTTCAGAAGTTGTTACTGCCTGGGAGCGAGAGCACCTTTTGCTGACGGTATGAGGACAGCCTAAGCCTTTTATGACATCTTTTCTAATACCTTTTCTTGTAATCAGGACGAATGGATATGCTCCATTTGTTCTGCTGAGGTTTGTTGCGTATAGGCTGAGAAGCCCTGTGCTGGTGGCCGCAATAGGCTCAAACCAAATAATGTCCCTGCAGCGTTAGCGTGGCTCACTACGATACGATTATCATTGGCGCTGGCCACAACAGTCTGGTCTGTGCAAATTACCTTGCTTTAAAAAAGAAAAATGTCCTTGTTGTTGAGGCGGCAGAAGTTTGTGGGGGTCTGGGGGCGCGGCATGAATTTCACGACGGCTTTCACGCTTCTGTGGCACACCAGGCAAGCCATTTTCCGCAAAAAATTATTCGAGACCTCCGTTTGGCAGAGCATGGGTTGTCGTTATCCGGCGATCACAAGGCCTGTATCGGGCTTAATAGAGATGGCGATCATGTGATATTGCAGGGTAACAAGGTTAGTGGTGTTTCTGACAATGAAGTGGATGCCTACAAGCGTTACCACCGTCTGATGAAACGCTACGCGGATATGCTGGCGCCATTCTGGCTCAAGACCGTTCCGCCAATCGGTAACAATTCGTTACCTGAGATGATGGCTTTCGCGGAGCTTGGGCTCAGGATCAGGTTACTAGGCAAAGAGGACATGCGAGAATTCTTCAGGATGATTACGTTGCCTGTCTATGACCTTATGGATGAATATTTCAGTCACCCTTTACTGAAGTCACTGCTGGGTTGGGATGCGCTGATTGGAACAAAACAGGCGCCGAGGTCACCGAACAATTCCGTATTGCAGCTGCTTTATCGGATGGCCGGCGACAGCCACGTTACGCTCGATGTGCCGACATTGATAGACGCATTGCAGCGTGCTGCGGTTTCTCGTGGTGTCGATATCCGTACCAATTCCCGGGTTTGTGACATAGTGGTCGAGCAGAACAGTGAGACAGTCAAGGCCACTGGTGTCAGACTTGAAAGTGGTGAAGTCGTCACGGCGGAGCAGGTCGTGTCGTCAGCTGATCCGAAGATGACTTTCCTCAAGTTACTGGGTGCTGAACATCTCGAAATCGAATTCACCAACAGAATTACCAGGATCCGTGATGATGGTCTGGTGTCAAAACTGCACCTTGCGTTGAACGACCAGCCATCCTTCTCGGGCTTGTCATCACCGGCGGGGCGACTCTTTATTGCGCCCAATCTCGAAATGATTGAGATCGCCTTTGACCATGCGAAGTATGGTGAGAGCCCTGTTGATCCAGTGATGGAAATCACAATCCCTACGCTCGAAAACCCCGGGTTGGCGCCCGAAGGGCAGCACGTTTTGTCTGCCCATGTGATGTACACGCCCCGTAAGCACAAGTCGGAGTGGGACGAGTCGGCCCGCGCTGAACTGACTACGAAGATTATCGATGCGATCGAAGTCTATGCCCCGGGTATCCGTTCCTTGATTGTCGGGCAAGAGTTGCTGACGCCTGTCGACCTGGAATCGAGATTCAATACGTCAGGGGGCCATTGGCACCACGGCGATTTTGCCCTGGATCAACTGCTTATGATGCGCCCAACCCATGGTGCTGCCCAGTACAGTACGCCAATATCCGGACTGTATCTTTGTGGTGCTGGTACTCATCCCGCTGGTGATATTACGGGGATGCCTGGTCACAATGCCGCGCGGGAGATATTGTCGTGAAGCGCTACGATGCGATTGTTATCGGTGCCGGTCACAACGGTCTGACTAACGCGGCTTACCTCGCCAAGGCTGGACTTGATGTGCTGGTCGTTGAGAAGAATGACTACATTGGTGGCGCAGCGGTTTCCCGTGAATTGCATGAAGGCTGGGTGTACTCAAGCTGTTCCTATGTTTGCAGCATGATGCGGCAGTCGTTGCATCGTGATCTTGATTTGAGTCGCCATGGCCTGATGCTGGTGCCTTATCTTGGAACGGTAAATTTCGACGACCACGGTAATACGCTGGTGTCATATCACGGCGAAGCCGCCGCCTATAACGAACTTAAACGCCATTCGCGGCATGATGCAGATGCTATGTTCCGTCTTCAGGCGGATCTTGGCCGGTATGCCCAGGTCATTCGCAAAACGCTATTGCGGACGCCACCCGACCCGACCAGTTTTCGCATCCGCGACATTCAGGAGCTATTGTTCCTGGCTAAACAGTTTGGGGCGCTGGGTCAAAAGGAACTCTACGAGTACATCCGCTTCTTCACACTGAGTGCTGCAGATTTTCTGGATGATTACTTTGAGACTGATATTGTCAAGGCCACAATGGCCTCGGCCGGTATTATTGGCACCGCTCTCGGTGTTTATTCGCCTGGGTCGTCTTACATACTGCTGCACCACGTAATGGGCGATATAGATGGCAGTATTGGTGCCTGGGGGCTCGCGCGAGGTGGCATGGGAGCAATATCCAATGCACTCGCCTCTGCCTGCAAGTCCTATGGTGGCGAGATCAGGACCAACGCGGGTGTCGATCAGATTATTGTGAAAGGTGGTCGAGCGGTTGGAGTTGCCTTGTCTTCAGGAGAAGAAATCAGCGCCAATATTGTGGTATCCAATCTCGATGCCCGGCGTACTTTTACGAAAATCATGGACAGGGATGACCTGCCACCGGGCATCTTCGAGAAGGCCGAGAACTTCAAGATTCGTGGTTCTTCAGGCAAGGTCAATATCGCTCTTTCCGGACTGCCGAAATTTACTAATGTGCCTGACAACCCCTACGCCAATCGAGGTGGTCAGGCATTTACAGGCAGCATGGAAACCATGGAGCGAGCTTACGATTGCTGGAAAAGGGGAACCTGGTCGGATGATCCCTTTATTGAATCCGTCATTCCTTCTGCATGGGACCCAACCGTCGCGCCGCCTGGACAACACTGGATGTCTAATTTTATCCAGTATTGCCCGGCAGAGTTGGCAGATGGTCCATGGACTCCCGAAAAACGTGACCAGTTTGGACAGACCGTGGTTAACAAGATCGAGCGATATAGCCCTGGCTTTAAGGATCTCATCGTCCACATGGAAGTCAGAACGCCCTTCGAAATTGAACAGGAAGTAGGGCTCACCGAAGGTAATATTTTCCAGGGTGAGCTTACGATTGATCAGTTGCTTTTCAACAGGCCGTTTCCTGGTTATGCCCAGTACCGAATGCCCGTAAAGAACATGTATATGTGCGGTTCTTCAACACACCCAGGTGGCGGGGTCTCGTCCGCATGTGGTGCTAATGCCGCAAGGGAGATCCTGATGGACCTGCGTCGTCCCAACACAGTACCGGAAGATGATTGTTACGATGACTAACGCCGACTTCTCAACTGAAAAACCGCGACCCAGCCACTTTCAACCTCGGCTGGATGAAAGAAACATTCATGATGCCTGGTCATCCTGGAATGGATACAAGCTGGCAGAGTATTACTTCGAAGCCGAGTATGAGTACTTTTGCATACGCAATACCTGTGGTACCTATGATATCTGTCCAATGCAGAAGTATCTTATTTCCGGACCGGATGCAGAAAAAATGCTTAATCGCATGGTCACTCGTGATGTGACAAAGATGCGTAACAATCGAGTCAGCTATGTATTGTGGTGCACCGATGAAGGCCGTTTGATTGATGACGGTACAATTTTCAGGCTCGCTGATGATTCGTTCTTGTTGACCTGCGGCAGCCCTTCTACGGCCTGGCTGAAAAAAAGTAGCCTCGGATTCGACAACGTAACGATTAATGATCGTAGCGATGAGCTGGCGGCGCTTTCTCTTCAGGGACCGACCTCCTGCGCCGTGTTAAAGCGCATGGGTTTAAAAGGTATTGAGCAGGCGAAACCATTCACCATTCACCACTTTGATTTTTTCGGTGACTCATTGATGGTTTCGCGAACAGGGTTTACTGGAGGCCTCGGTTATGAGCTGTGGATAAAGGCGGAGCTGGCGCTCGAACTATGGGATGCGGTCTATGAAGCGGGTGCAGATTACGGTATTCACCCGTTCGGTGAGCAGGCGACAAACATGGCTCGCCTCGAAGCAGGTTTTATCATGCCCGGATATGAATTCAACGAAGCGCTTAAGACCGTTCATTTTGAACATGACCAGACGCCCTTTGAGTTGAATCTTGACTGGATGGTGGATTTCAAGAAACCGCATTTCAACGGCCGCGCAGCGTTACTGGAGGAGTCACGTCGGGGCCCACGATATACACTGACGAAATTGGATATCGAAGGCAACAAACCGGCGGAAGGTGCCTTCATTTACGATAGTCAGGATTGCTCGCGGCATATTGGCTATGTGACCTCAGGTATGTGGTCTCCGGTGGTGAAAGCAAATATTGCGCTGGCCATGATTGAGACACCGTACCTCAAAGGCGAGCTCTGGGCGGAGATCAACTATGAGAAAGAGTTGAGGCACTACAGTAAAATAGCCAGATGCAGCGTCAAGGAAGAGCCATTCTGGGCGCCAGACTACGCCAAAGTAACGCCTCCGCGGGATTACTGAGCCTCCGTAGCAGCAGATATCAATCTGGGTTAGTATTTCCCCAAGGACGAGCCGGGGGATACGGAGTGAGAGCCAGCGATTTTGTAGCAAGCTACATAGAGGCATGGAATCATCATGATGCGCAATGTATCGCAGACCACCTGACCAAGGATGGTACCTACTACGATGTACCCGGTGATCAGCTTCATCCCAAACCTGAACTGGTAAAGTACCTTTCTGATTTTTTCAGCCGTGACCAGCATCAGTACTCGCTGGTGGGTGAAGTGGTAAGTGGTGAAAACACAATTGCGTTTCAATACAGGGTAGATGCTGAAGTTGAAGAGTTGAGTGAGCCCCCCTCGCTCGGTGCTGAATTCGTGACACTTGAAGGTGATCACGCGGTTCGGATTGCGGATTATTACAAGCAGTCAATTGAACTGAAGAGCAGATCAGAGGCTGACAAATATGCGAAGTCCGGCCTGAATGAGGAACTACTTGAAAGCTATAAGGTAGAACTGACAGAGTTGATGGAGAATGAACGAGCCTATCTGAATCCCAGCCTGACCCTGCCAAAATTATCATCGATGGTAAGGTGTCCGATCAACCATCTTTCACAGGTCATTAACGCAGGGTTTGGCATGAGCTTCTTCGATTATTTGAATCGTTATCGCATTGACGAAGCCAAACGCTTGCTTACCGACAATACCGATCCGCAACCGGCTATTTTAACGGTCGCTTTCGAGGTGGGGTTTAATTCAAATTCCGCATTTTACTCCGCTTTCAAGCGGTCCTGTGGAAAGACGCCTGCGTGTTTTAGGCAAGAAAACAAGAAGTCTTAATCGAATTCCGGCACCTCACCAATTTTGGGTCCAGAGGTGAATAGACGTTTCAAATAGTGTTTTCAGTAGCGCCGGCGAACGGGCGGTTGAACTTCAATGTGGAACCGACCAGTAAGAAAACGTTCCGTCTTTGGTGACAGCCAGCGGTTGGTCAAAGCCACCGCCAGGTCGTCTACATCTGTCTGTTAGAACATGGTTGCAAGATGGTCATTGTTAAATGCTGAAAATCCAAGTAACAACACAACGGGGTTAGTGACCAGGCGCTGCATCGTAATATAGATCAGCATCAGGCTGAAGGAACTCAACAGGCTCATGACGATTGTGAAAGACAGAATTGAAAGCGCTGTCACATGGAATATGGGCGCAAGTAGTAGCGGGGACGGTCCATATTGGCTCGGCAGGTCTACAACTAGAGCAGTGCCTTGCGTCACCTTAGCAATGAGATCCACATCGAGTTAGTCAGAGTTTAAAAACGTCTTACCAGCTGATCCCGGTAAAGAGATCCGAGCGCGAACATTGGCCAGTCAGCCCTTGACTGGTCGCTTTCTAAAATCCTCCATCTGACTTTCTGATGTAGCAAACTAATCAAGATACTTTGGCAATCTGGGAAAAATGCGGTTTAAATGCTTATGCATACCCAACGGAATACGCCGGTGCCACAGACTCAGCCGATATAGTGATTAGCTAAAGAAAACGTTCCCGGTCCATGATCAGCACAACATAATAAGAATACTCTGAAGAGGATCCAACATGACCAACGCAGCTGTAATCAAGGACTTTGTCAATCCGTTCGATGACTGGCGATCAATCAGTGTCGCTATATTTGTGGCACTGGTTGGATATACCGTGATGGTTAGTGTGCCGGTACTCAGTACTGCGCTGGTGCAAAAAGTAGGATTCACCGAGGAGCAGGTCGGGCGCATATGGGGTGCTGATCTGGGTGGCTTGTCGCTTGGCGCTGTTATTACTGCGATGTTGGTTGCTCGAATGAATCGTCGATACCTGGTCTTTATTGGTGTGGGGTTGTCTCTCGTTGGCAACGCGTTGTGTCTGTTCTTTACCGATTATGACGTGGTGCTGGCTCTGCGTGTCCTGGCGGGAACAGGCAGTGGTATTTTCACTGCGGTTGCGGTGGTGACATTGGGCGGCACGACGAATCCAACGACTGCCTATAACCTGGAGCTTATAGGGTTCGCTTTCTCTACGGCATTGGAGATGAATTACTTGCCGCAGCTAACCATGAACGAGATTTATCTGTTTTTTATGCTCCTAAGCTGTCTTTGTGCCGTGCTGGTTTTTTGGATTCCAGCAAGGCCGCTGAATAAGGAACAACTGGCTGAGCAGGCCAAACATCAGACAATTCAAGGGAACTGGCGTGTACCGAAAGTTATGCCCTTGCTTTGCCTGATCGCCGTCTGTTTTACCTATATCAATATCGGTGGGTATTTTACCTATATTGAACTGGCCGCCCTTGCTGATGGCGTGTCTCAGGAATGGTCGGGATCCGTTCTGACCTGGTCCTCGTTCCTGGGGATAGCGGGTTGTGCGATCGCTTACGTTTGTACACGCTTTGGGCTCTTTAAACCATTATTCTGGTCATTGATCACCATGGCAGTCATTGTTGCCATGCTTGCTCTGGGGATAAACGATATAAATCTTGCAGTGAGCCTGTTTGGGTTTATGACGCTATGGACCTTCGTAGATGTCTACCAATCAGCGATGGTTGCGCATATGGACCGAAGTGGAACGCTGGTAGCATTGCTGCCCAGCGTCCAGGGGTTCGGACAATTCGTCGGGCCCAATATCGCCGCATCGATTGTCGGTGCCGGGCTGGGTTATCCGATTATGTTTGTTGTAAGCGGTAGTATGTCGCTTGTTGCACTGGTCATCTATTTCGGGGTGTCGTTGTACATGAAGCGGCGCGAGCCGGATGAGGGGCTGGCTGAGGCTGGCTGAGGCAGGCTAGGCAGGCAGCTGCCGATCAGTCACCCATTGTGTCCAGATACCATTCCACGAATTCAATGCATAAAAACTCGAAATCCGGATGGTAGGGACCGGGCTCAAAGAAGCGTGAGTTCACACCCTCACTATTCCGCCTGATGATGTATTCATCTTCCAGTGTGGTGTGGTGCCATAACCAGGTCAGCTTGTCCTTGTCGTAATCGACACCTTCTTTGGCATCACCGCGAACGAACCAGACGATCTCCATATCGGTGGCGGTTAAGCCCCGGGGTGTGAATCGATACAGAACACAGTGATCTGGGTAGTTGAGCATGAAAGTCATAATGCCGAACTGAAAATCGCCGCAGCCACCATCGTAGTCGTTGAATTTCCCCATCAGCGGTGCGACAGGTTGGCCGCCTTCACTGCCGGAGAGGAATCCATCGTACAACGCATATCGAGTCGTCGTACAACTGGTTCCAAAAGCTCTCTCGGAGGCATAGGCTTCGTACAGTTCAAACGAGATATTCTTGATACCCGTTTGCGCTTCAGACCTGTCCATCATGGCCTGGTTCACTTTACTGGCTTTCTCATCCATCGCCTGCAAGGTGTGCAACTTTGCATATGCGCGATGGGAGGTGGCACAGTGATAGCACTCCAGGTAATTTTCCAGTACCAATTTCCAGTTGGCATCTACTCGATAAACCTGACTATGCGCTACTTTTGAGTTGGCAAGGTCGTAGGGTTCAAGTGTGACTTTGATACGATCAAGTGCTGGGATGAAGTCAGGGGCTTCCGGGTCAAAATTAATAAATAGCAGCCCCTGATACTCGATCAAATTGACCGATTTTAGCCCGTAGTCCCCGATGCGGAAGTCGGCCTTCGCTTCCATTTGCCTCGCGGCCCGCAATGACCCATCCAGGTCGTAAACCCAGCCGTGGTATGGACAGACAAAAGTCTTGCGATTGCCTGTTAACTCTTCGCAAACTCGGGCACCCCGATGTCGACAAATATTCATGGACGCGTGGATGGCTCCACCGACGCTGCGACTCACAATAATCGACTCTTCACCTATTTCGTAAAGAAAGAAATCACCTTCGTTGGGAATCTGGCTGACGTGGCCCGCATAAAGCCAGCTTTTGTAAAAGATACGATCCAGTTCCCTCGCGTAGGTGACGTGGGAACGATGGAAGTAGTTATCGATGGCGAACCCCGGCCGGGATTTCTGTGACGCAACATTAGCATCTAGCCGGCTTGGGGAATCTTCAATATCTGTAGCAATGAACTTCATTTGGTAACTCAGCCGCCGCCGTATTCTAGGTCTATTCTAACACTTCCTGCATAAACAGCGATTCCTGTGTAAACCCACCTGCTGAAGAGATATATGATTTCACATCCTTTATGTCTGAGACCGTAGAAAACTGATCCCTTAAAACACCACTTCGAACTGCAAATGCTGCGCCATGCAACCGCCCGCAGATCAAACAGTAGCAATGACAAAATCGATCAGTGCACAATCAATCTAGAACTGAACTTACGTACACCCGCATTTGCTGGAAATCATTGAATACCTCCCTGGTTGTTTCTCGCAGGGCGCCCAGGTCACGACCACCATCATCTGATTCTGTTCCAGACCTTCAAATGATTGTTTGGGCTCTTGTTGATTTTTGCATCGCCATTGTCCTCGAAAAGATCACATCCCTACGCTGCCGAGGCTAAGATTCCGAGTCAAGAGAACAAAACAAAGCGGGCTCCAGCAGGAACCGAGCTAATCTAAGCAGCCGATTCCTGCTCAAGACCGGATATGTTTCTACGTACACCGGCCTTAAAGGTTGGTTTTAGCAAAAATAGCTACCGTTAAGCGTAAAAAAGCAGAGATTATTAGCAGAATTAGGAAACGAAAGGCGAATTAATTGCGATAATTGTTTGATGAGCGTAATTTGTGCAAGATGACACATTACAAATGTATATCGGGCAGACGCAAGTTGGTCAGTCTGGATATAGGATGGGCATTTGTCCCATAAACTTTGTATTCGCTCTAAAGTGAGGTCGTTGTCTCATTCAAACGGAAAAACAGAACGGCACGTAATCGACCACTTAGTTTGTTCTAACGAGAGGAACAGGAAAATTGGCGATTTGAGAGCTTTCAATCAGTCGCAGGAGTCCCCAAGACAAAAGTAAGCAATCCCAATTTCCAGATATTCGTTTTTACTCGAAGATTGGACACACCCAGCCCAAGAAGTGAACGGCAGATGAAATCAGATTCGACGACCGAAGAGAGAATAAGAAACCTGCATGCCCTCATCGTAGGTAAAAATAAGCACTATTCCGAATCGTTGAAGAAAGTTCTTGAAGGGAAAGGTTTTACGGCCAGTATCTGCTTAGTTTTCAACGAGGCTATGGATAAGGTCGCAGCATTTGATCCCCAGTTAGTGTTCATTGAGGAAAACCTTGATGAAGGAAGTGGGATAGACCTGATACGTAGGGTCAAGACATTCAATCCCGATCTCAAATCTATCTTAATTACAGATCGCCCAAACCTTGAATCCAGTGTTGAGGCCTTCCGGCAAGGTGCCAGTGACTACTTGCACCAACCAATTGCAGAAGAAGACCTGCTGCTGTCTATTGACCGTTGTTTGAGCCCTCACCGAATAGAGGGAGAGATGGGTAAGGCTTTAGGAGAATTAGGGGGCAGGCACAGCAATCTCGGCAATACCAGTTGGTCCCTTGTGGAGATCTTGAAATGGATGGACGAGGCTCAACGGTTGGGGAAAGTCGGTCACTGGGTTTGGGATGAGATAGAGGACCGAGAACTGCTTGCTTCGCGGCAGTCGTTGTATATTGCGGACACGCTGCATCTGTCGAGCCCACCCAGTTGGAGCGAGTTCCTGGAAAAGCTTCATTCCGAGGATCGGGAACGTGTCGACCGAGAGTTAAGAGCAGCCAGCGATAGTGGGAAGGATTATGAGATCGAGTATAGAATAATTCTTCAAAACGGTGGGGTACGCTATGTCGTCGAGCGTGGAGAACCAGTATTCAACGAAGATGGGGTGCTCATTCAAACTCTGGGTTCTGTGCAGGATGTAACGGAGCACAGAGAACGTGAACAAGCATTGTTAAAAAGTGAGGAGCGTTTCAAAGATGCCGCTCGCACAGCGAAGTTAGGCCATTGGATTTACGACGAAATAGCAGATGAGCTGACTTATTGTTCCGATGAGATGGCGCGAATTCACGATATGTCGCGTGACGATATGTTGGCAACCTTGCGCAATGGCGAGAAGGATGTTGAGCGACTTCATCCTGATGATCAGGATGAATACCGAAAACAGATGTGGGCGATGGAAGAAAACCCAGCCCCCTATGATTTGGAATATAGGATCATTAGACCAAATGGCAAGGTTCGTTATGTCAGAGAAACGGGCACGCCCGATTATGACGAAGGCGGCGAGATGGTCCGGTCTCATGGCACTATGCAGGACATTTCCGAGCAAAAACAGATGCATGAAGAGTTACAAGACGCTGTCGAAAAAGCCGAGATTTCCAATCATGCAAAATCCCAGTTCCTGGCCATGATGAGCCATGAGATTAGAACGCCGATCAATGCTGTTCTTGGCTTTTTAGGCCTGCTTAGTGAAACACGGCTTGATGAGGAACAGACAAAGTATTCGAAGTCTGGTCGATTATCAGCTGAGCTACTTTTAGAGGTCATCAACGATATTCTTGATTTTGTGAAGATGGAGGAAGGTAAATTAAACTTCGAGAGCGCACCATTTGAATTGAGGGGTCTTGCAGAAAGCGTGATAGATGTATTGGCCATTCGAGCGGAAGAAAAGGGAATCACAATCGAAACGGATATCGCGCATGAGGTTCCGCGCTATCTTGAAGGAGATGCAGGACGCATACGCCAAATTCTAATAAATCTTGCGAACAATGCCATCAAGTTTACAGATGCAGGTGGTGTAAGAATTGTAATTTCGACTGAAAAAGAAACAGAAAAAGCAGCGACTCTCCGGTTCGAAGTGATAGATACCGGAATTGGCATTAGCGAAGAGCATCACCAGAAACTATTTGCCGAATTCACCACTCTTTCTCCAACGTACACACAAAAATTTGGTGGGACCGGACTTGGTTTAGCGATCTCCAAGCGACTTATTGAAATGATGAGCGGCACTATCGATTTTTCGAGTAAGGAAGGAGCTGGCAGTACATTCTGGTTTATCGTAAGGCTCGCAAAAACAACCAGTGCCGGGGCGAGGAAAGCGGAAAAGGCGTCAGAGTCATTGCGAACTCCAGATCTGGCTAATCTCAGCGGTAGTGTCCTACTGGCTGAGGACAATCCAGCTAACCAGATGGTTGCAAAAACAATTCTTGAAAAAGCTGGCCTTACAGTCGACGTGGTAGGAAATGGATTGGAAGCGCTGGATGCCGTAAAGCTTCGTCTCTATGATCTAATTTTGATGGACGTGGGAATGCCTGAAATGGATGGGATTGAAGCAACTAAGGCAATAAGGCAATTGGATCCTACATCTGCCAGAGTACCCATAATCGCGATGACTGCACATGTTATGAGCGGTGATCGGGAAAGCCTACTGGATCAGGGGATGGATGATTACCTGTCCAAACCGAGTTCAAAGCTGGAAATGCTTGGCATGATACACAAATGGCTCAATATCGATGATAGCGGCTCAATAACTGCTACTACCAACGCAAATGTTGAGAATCCTGATAAACAGAAAGTTATCCAGAGCGCTATTGACCAAAAAGTTTTAATTCAATTGGGTGAAGACACGGATCCAGATTTGTTGCCGGAGCTAATCAATAAGTTTGTCTCCAATATGGATGAGCGCGTGGCGGCAATGGGTCAGGCTGCATCAGCGTTAGATATGGAAGAGCTGAAAGAAAATGCCCATTCTGTGAAAGGAGGTTCTGCGACTTTTGGGGCCATTGGTCTCAATAAGTTGGCAACAGAATTTGAAATTGCGGTTCGGGATAGCGATGCAGATTACATCAGCCAAAATTGCCATCGTATCGCGGATGAATTTGAGGCCACTAAAACAGAAATGGCAAATTTCCTGGAGGGTTACCCTGGTTAAGGGTGCAAGATGACGCCCTGCCAATTTTAGGCGCTTCGTTGGCAATGTCCGAGGACTTTAAAACACCCGCTTCAGCAGTGAGCTTTCCATTGTTATATCGTTCTAGCCTTCGAGAATTCGTAGCCTGCTGGTGTCTGGAAACTGGAGCGCTTAATCGATTTCGCCGAATTAGGCCAACAGCAGACTACACTTTAAGCATCTGGAGCGCCGGGATCTTTTTCCATCGATGCCTGGTGATCCTCAATGACTTTCCACAGGGGGGCATCTACCCAGGTGTCATCAAGATAGAATTTTTCAGGCTCTTCCTCTTTTGGGTCTACGATTAGATTGTAGACCGATGGGTAGGCAATTTTCTTGATCGCATAGTTGTCATCGAGTTCTTTGAGAAGTATTTTCCAATTGCGCCATTTCGCGCCGAATAGCTCGCTGGTGAGGTAAATGACCATTGACTGTCGCGCTGACTCCTTCGTCCTACCCATTAGGAATTCAGACTGATCAACACCATCTAGTGTTCGATCTTGTGGAATATGACCGCCAATAAAATTTGCTAGAGTGGGAAACAAATCTATTGTGTGCACCATGTCGTTTGACACCTGCCTGTTAGGGATTTTCCCGGGCCAGCGGATCAGAAAAGGTACTCGCAAGGATCCTTCGTAGGGGGAAAACATCGTTCCTCGCCAGATTCCGGTGGATCCAAATGACCTTCTAATACCCTCTCGCCCATTATCGGAGGTGAAGATGAAGATAGTGTTGTCTTTGATCCCCAACTCATCAATCGTATCCAGGAGTTCGCCCACATAGACATCGGTTTGTGCCAGGACGTCAGCAAAACTGCCGTTTCCAGTTTTGCCCTTAAAATCGGGATGGGCATCGACCGGTTCGTGTGTTTGCGTATAGGGGAGATAGGCGAAAAAAGGTTTCTTGGTTTTGGTCGTGCGTTTAATGAATTCGATGGCGTGATCGGTGATTTCCCGATCGATAGTAGTGCGTTTAGCGCGGTCATACACTTCATGTTTTTTGGGCGTCTCGCCGCGACTTGATGTTGTGATGTAAGTGAACTCGACACCTGCGTCCTGCTGGAAGCTGTCGCTATCAGGCCAGAAGGCTCGATCTGATGAATTGGGAATTCCATACCACTCATCGAATCCCTGATCTGTAGGATAACGGCCCTCGGTATCTCCTAAATGCCACTTCCCGAATATGCCCGTCGTATAGCCGGAATCCGAAAGCATCTCGGCTAGTGTAATTTCCCACTTACTGATGCCGGACCACAAACTTCTTGGTGGGCCCTCCGGGCGTAGTCGCGTGCGAGCCCCATAGCGACCTGTCATCAAGGCAGCACGAGATGGTGTGCATTCTGCCTCGACATTGTAATTAGTCAGTTGAAATCCTTCGTCGGCGATAGAGTCGATGCGGGGTGTAGGCGCACCACGCGTGACACCACCGCCGTACACGCCAATTTCCCCGTAACCGAAATTGTCCATCAGAACCAGGACGATATTTGGTTTAGCGTCTATACCAGACGCAGCCACAAACTGTGGGATTGACACAGTTAGCACTAACAGGAGTGTAGAGAACATCGCGCTTTGAAGGTGCTTCGGCATGGTGGTCCTCACTGGATATTTATGGCGGTTATAAAAGAGTGTGGAAAGGAATTGCGCGGATTCCATGATGGTGGGCGATCTAAGTTGAAAAACGTTAGCACCTTTTCACGTTTTGCATCAGAACCTTAGCGAAGCCTTCACGTTACTACGAAATCAGAAAAAGATCATCTCGCGAGCCAAGATAAGGTCTCAGTTGTAATAGACGAATTGGTCAGTTTTAACAGCTGGCGCTGGAAGTTTGTTTTAGATCAGGCCGGATTCTAGCTGACCTAACCTGAACGAGTGTTCGGGCTCTGTCTTAGCTGCCAAAGGGCGAATCAATTGTTGGGACCTAGTCCGTTGGTTCATCAAAGCGCAACAAGGCTTCCAGGCGCCAGGGTTATCCGGGCGCAAATACTGTCACTAGTGTCGACAACATCGCTCAGACAACACTGAACGGGATAATCGTAATGTTATTGGTCATGATCGTATAGCCCGCAGATTGTGTTCGCAGAAGCCGCTGTGGGTCTTTCGGTGGTGGTTATTTGCTTACTTTGGGCAGATGCTTACTCCGTAATCGCAAAACATCTGTTTTCTCGGAGCTCATGATGGGCAACAATACGCGAATGCGCTTATCCATTTCCCTACTACTGATAGCATCAACGGTGCTCGCGGCCTGTGCTAAACAGCCGCCAAAGGATCCCGCAGACCTCGTCATGCTCAAAGGTGGTATTTATACCGTTGATAGTCAGCGCAGTTGGGCACAAGCCGCTGCGATAGACGACGGCATCATCGTTGCAGTAGGTACCAACGAGGAGATCAGCGCCTATGTTGGCGATAACACTGAGGTTGTCGACCTTGAGGGCCGCATGGCGATGCCGGGCATTCATGATTCGCACGTGCATCCGCTGGAAGGTGGTTATGAACAGGTGTACTGCAATCTTTGGGAACTGCAAAGCGTTGACGAGATTGTCGATGCGCTGCGGGCCTGCAAGGGAACTCAGAAAGGTGCGTGGTTCAATGCGGTAGGGCTGGACCTGGGTATTTTCGGGCTGATTGGGCCCGATAAGTCAATCCTAGATGGCATCGCGGAGGATAAATACATCTTCGTCGATGCTCAGGACGGTCATGCGGCACTCGTCAATGACAAGGTACTTGAACTGATTGGCATTAACGCGGAATCTTTGGCGCCGGGCGATGGGATCATTGAGCGTCGTGAGGGAAGTCGCGAGCCGAATGGCACATTGCGTGAATCTTCACGAGACCTTGCCGATAAGCAACGCCCGAAACGCGATCAGGCGACCAGTGTTTGGGCGATGCAAAGCGCCGTCAAGTTGATGAATTCACACGGCATCACATCGGCCTACGATGTCTGGATTGGCGAACATGAAATGCAAGTCTACAAAGCCCTGGATGATGCAGGCGAACTCTCGTTACGCGTATTGGGTGGAATCATTGACGAAGGCGTCTTCGAAAAGCACACAGGCGAAGATTTTGAACGAGTACTGCGCGATCGCGTCAACTATGAGTCGGACAATATCAGTTATAACAGCATCAAAATCATGGTTGATGGTGTGTTCGAAGGCGAAACCGGCGCGACACTTGAGCCGTATCATTCCGTCGATCACGCCGGCCCGCAGTTCATGACACCTGACCAATTGAATGCGCGTGTAATGCACCACTACAACAGGGGCATGCTGATCCATTTCCATACGATGGGTGACCGCGCAGTGCGCGAAGCGCTGGATGCGATTGAATACGCCAGGGAAAATGGCGACGAGGCGTATGAAAATCTGCGACATACGGTTTCCCATCTTGGTCTGGTCCATCCGAATGACAGGCCCAGGTTTGCCGAACTTAACACCGGTGCCAGCGTCACCATGGTTTGGGCGTACAATGATAAGTGGACGCAAAATCTTGAGATTCCATCTCTGGGCCTTGAACGGGTCCGTAGTATGTATCCCATTCGTTCCATTCAGGCTGCAGGTGGCGTCATCCTGGGAGGCAGCGACTGGAACTACGGTGAGCTTGATCCACTACAGTCGATAGAAACTGCGATTACGCGTGACGACCCGGGCGGCCCGACCCCGGATTCCGAGTACGACACTCTCGGCAACGAACATGTGGACCTTGCGACGATGATCGACGCTTACACGATCAATGGCGCCTGGCAGATTCACGCAGAAGATGTTGCCGGCTCAATCGAAACGGGTAAGCGTGCAGACATTGTCATTTACGATCGCAATTTGTTTGAGATTGATGCTTACGAAATCAGCGAGGCAAGAGTCGACTTCACCATTTTCGATGGCCGCATCGTGTATCGTCGCCATGGCTTACAAGGGCAATGATGGGTAAGAAAACCATTCTTATTTCCGGTGCCGCTTCAGGCATCGGCCGACATATCGCCGAGGCATTCATCGCTGAGGGCGCGCAGGTACATATCTGTGATGCTTCGGCAGGCGCGATCGCCGAATTTCTCGAGGCGAATCCGAATGCCACGGCGACTCTTGCTGACGTTTCCAATACTGGCGACATCGACAAGGTCTTCGCCGATTTTGATGAGAATCATGAGCAACTCGACATACTAATTAACAATGCTGGTATTTCTGGTCCTTCAGCAGCCGTAGAGGATGTTGCGAGGGACGCCTGGGACCAGTGCCTTGCTGTAAACCTGAGCGGTGCGTTCTACATGACCAACCGCGCTGTACCGCTACTCAAACAGGCCGGTGGGGGCAGTATCATCAATATTTCATCGTCTGCAGGGCTCTTCGGCACGCCGATGCGTTCACCGTATGCTGCCAGTAAATGGGGCTTGATCGGACTGACCAAAACCTGGGCGATGGAACTGGGTCCGCATAACATTCGCGTCAATGCCGTGTGCCCGGGTTGTGTTAGCGGCCCACGTATCGATGGTGTTATTGAAAGAGATGCCGAAGAGCGTGGGGTGAGTCCCGCAGAAATTCGTGAGGTGTATCAGCGTCAAAGCTCGATGCGGACTTTCGTATCGCCGCAGGAAATCTCGGATACTGTCTTGTTTCTTGCTTCCGAAAAAGCGGGGAAAGTTTCAGGACAGGCTATGTCGGTTGATGGCCACACCGAAACACTCGCGAATTGGCTCGATTGATGCGCGCAGCCTGGTTTGAGAAGTTTGGTGACGCTGCCGATGCGCTGGTCGTTGGCGAATTAGAGACGCCGGTAGCTGGACCCGGTGAGGTTCTGATTCGACTGCATGCCAGCGGCGTTAACCCATCTGACGTGAAGAAGCGCGCCGGCTCCTTTCCTGATTTGCTCGACGACGGCTTAGTTATTCCTGACAGCGATGGCGCCGGGATTATCGAGGATGTTGGCGAAGGTGTGGACGCATCCCGTGTTGGTGAACGTGTTTGGGTGTATCAAGCGCAATTTGCACGCCGTTTTGGAACCGCTGCCGAGTATGTTGCTCTAGAGAGTTCGCGCGCAGTTCCCTTGCCAGATAATGTCGATTTTGAAGTAGGGGCGTGCCTTGGTATTCCCGCAATGACGGCACACCGCTGCGTGTTCGCGGACGGTGATGTAAATGGACTAACAATTGTCATCACGGGTGCGGCAGGTCGCGTGGGTTACTACGCAGTGCAATGGGCAAGTCAGGCGGGTGCCACTGTAATTGCGACGGCCAGCAACGAAGAAGATGCAGCCGCATGCAAAGCTGTCGGTGCAGCGCACGTTGTGAACCACCGCAGTGACTCTTTCGCCGATGACATACTGGCAGCCAACGCGGGTGGGCGCGTAGATCGTACAATTGATCTGGAGTTCGGGGCAAACCTCGCGACCTGGGTCGCCGTCGTAAAGGCATCAGGTACTATCGCGACCTATGGTTCTGTTGCTGTTCCCGAACCAACGCTGCCGTTCTTCCAGTTGATGTATCTGGACATGAATATTCGCTTTATTATTGTCTATGCAATGCCCGAAGCGGCGAAGCAACAAGCGATAGCTGACATAAGCACGGCGCTAACGAATGATGTCCTGCAACACCGCATCGCCGCGAAGTTTCCCCTTGAGGATATTGCCGCTGCAAATAAACTCATAGAAAACGGTACGATTCGGGGTGCAGTCATTCTCAACATTGACGACTAAGAAAAAGCGGCGCATGCTGATTAAGGCAAATTCGTCTTGCCTGGCTTTATCGTGACCGTTGCGACGAGACAGACCGTCTGGATTTCGTGTTTTTATCTGGGCGAGAGCGTGGGGTCGTGATTCAACGATGGGCGTCGATTCCTTTATTGCATTGACAGGAGTTACAAGAGTGGACGATCTGCCAAAAGGAATAGCCCTGACCGTTTTCGATGAGAATTATCGTGAAAGTCCCTATCCGATCTACAAACGCATCCGGGAGCAAACGCCGCTTCACCATGACGATGAACTGAATCAGCACATTGCAACCCATCACGACGATGTGAAGTCAGTGTTACGTGACAAGGATATGTGGTCGGACCCACGTAAAGCTAATCCTGGAACGTATACGTACGAGCTGCTCGGTGGCAACGATCCTGATAATGAACCTTCGATGTTGCTGATGGACAATCCAGATCACAAGCGTTTGCGCTCGTTGGTTAGCAAACCTTTTATGCCGGCCGCGGTCGAAAAGTGGCGACCTCGAACGAGGGAAGTTGTTGCCGCGGTGCTGAATAGAATTGATTCAACGGAATTCGATCTGATCAAAGATTTCGCGAATCCTATCCCTGCCATTGTCATTGCCGAACTACTGGGTATAGATAGCAGCTGCTTTGATGACTTCAAAGCCTGGTCAGAGGCGGCTGTTAAAACAGCATTCAGCCCGTTTCCTGATCCTGAAGACGTGGAGCTTGCAGAGGTCGCGCAGGGTAAACTCAACGAGTTTTTTGTGAATGAAATTCAGCAACGACGCGAGCAGCCTGGTGATGACTTACTTAGCGAACTCATCCGAGCTGAGGAAGCAGGAGACAAATTAACTGAAGTAGAACTGATGGATCAGTGTAACTTGATGCTGGTTGCTGGCAACGTGACCACAACCGATCTGATTGGGAATGGTGTCAAGGCGCTGCTTGATAATCCTGATCAAATGGCGTTGTTGAAAAACAACCGTGGGCTAATTACTAATGCGGTAGAAGAAATGCTTCGGTTTGATAGCCCGGTCGTGGGTTCAGCCCGTATCCCGAACAAGGATACTGATATACAAGGTTGCCCTATTGTCAAAGGCGCCACCCTCGCTGTGTCGCTTGCGGCGGCAAACCATGATCCTGCTGTTTATCCCGACCCGGGTCAGTTCGATATCGAGCGCGTGGATACTCATCACCAGTCCTTTGGCGGAGGCCGTCACATGTGTCTTGGCGCGCATCTTGCCCGCGTTGAAGCGCAGGAAGCGATATTGGCGTTGATAGAACGCTTCCCAGAACTCCGCTACAGCGACAAGGGATTTGTACGTGCAGTGGTGCCAGGTTTCCGTGGCTATGAAAGCTTATGGGTTTGCGGTTAGCAGCTATTCAGGTGCGTATCAGATAGGTGAAGTGTAAAGCCATTTTCTGAACAACATTCTTACAAGAACCGACGGGTTAGCGTAATAAGACTAAACCTCGTTTTCAGCTTCCTGAATATTCCCGTACACTATCGTTTTTGCTCACAGAGGGAGATAAGAAGTGCAATTTGATGAAGTCCTACTCGGCCGCCGCAGCATTCGCGGTTATAAACCCGACCCGGTACCAAAGGCACTGATTAAAGAAGTCTTAGCGCTGGCTATACGTTCTCCGTCATCGATGAACACACAGCCGTGGAGCTTTAAAGTTGTCTCCGGCGAACCATTGGACCGCATTCGCGCCGGTAACACGGAACGTAATCTTGCAGGTGTGCCGCATTCGCGTGAATTTCGTATTGGCCAGGCCTTTGCGGGGCAACATCGTGACCGTCAGGTTGGGGTTGCCAAGCAATTGTTTGCGGCCATGGGTATCGCGCGTGAAGATAAAGAGGGACGCCAGGATTGGGTGCTACGCGGTTTCCGGCAATTTGACGCACCGGTTTGTGTGATTATTACCTATGATCGAGAGCTGGCAGACAGCGATGACACTGCTTTCGACTGTGGCGCAGTCACCACTGCACTGGTGAATGCGGCCTGGTCACGTGGCCTGGGTGCGGTGATTAACAGTCAGGGCATTATGCAGTCTCCGGTGGTCCGCGAGCATGCACAGATTGCTGACGACCAGGTGATCATGAAGGCGGTTGCGCTGGGCTGGCCGGATGACAGTTTTCCTGCAAACGCGGTGGTCTCGGAACGCAAGAGCGTTGAAGAAGCTGCTTCTTTTTTGGGTTTCGAAGACTGAGTGCGGCAATAGGGAACAGCATTCACAATACAGGCAAAGATAAGACTTACTCGATGACCTCTTTTTGTTTGGGCGTGCAACGATGTAAGCGCGTCTTTACCAAAGAGCAAAGCCTGCTAGTAATACGTGCAATCGAGTTTTTGGAATCAAATACCATGAGGGTGTTGTCATGAATATTGTCCAGCCAGAATCCATTGGTCTTAGTTCTAAGCGATTGACAAGGATAAGTGGCTGGCTAGAGCAGCAAATGGAAGAAGGCCGTCTCGCTGGCGGTAGCGTACTGATTGGTCGGCGTGGTCAGGTAGGCTACTTTGAGACAGCAGGCGTTGCAGATTTGGACACCGGAGAAGCCTTCTCAAGGGAAGCGATTGTCCGCGCTTATTCGATGACAAAACCCATCGTTACTGCGGCGGCTATGATGCTCTATGAGGAAGGTTGCTTCCAGTTAGATCATCCAATAAGTACCTATTTGCCGGAGTTCACATCGCCAGAGGTCTGGACGGGTGGCGAGCTTTCCAATACTGTGCCCGCCGAATCACCTATCGCTGTTTGGCACATTATGAGCCACACGTCGGGACTGACTTACGGTTTTATGCAGGCGAATGTGGTGGATGCGGAGTATCGCGCACGTGGTATTGAGCAGCCATCGCCCAATATCAATCTTGAAGAATGGGTAAAGGCGCTGTCGGAAATTCCGCTGATCTGTCATCCGGGTAGTGAATGGAACTACAGTGTTTCAACAGATGTGCTCGGAAGGCTGGTGGAAGTCTGGTCAGGTATGTCGCTTGATGTGTTCCTTGAAGAGCGCATTTTCAAACCGCTAGGTATGGTTGATACGGGGTTTTTCGTTCGCGCAGAAAACAAGGAACGGCTATCGGCAATGTATGGACCTAAAGTCGGTGCAGGTATGGGTGGCGTTGGTCAGGTTCCGCTGAGTGAGCGCGGCGGATTGAAACTGTTGGATAAGGCGGAGGGTAGCCGTTACCTTGCGCCTGCCAACCTCCTGTCTGGTGGTGGTGGTTTGGTGAGTACGATGGAAGATTACTCCAGGTTCTGTCAGATGATGCTCAATGGGGGCGAATTGGACGGCGAGAGGCTTCTGGCGCCATCGACCATCAAGCACATGCGTTCAAACCACTTGCCGGACGGCAAAGACATGTCTCAAATGGGACAACCAGTCTGGAGTGAAACTAGTTACGAGGGGATCGGGTTTGGTCTTGGTTTCGCGGTGGTGATAGATCCTATCAAAGCCGCTATTGTTGCATCGCCAGGTGAACACCATTGGGGTGGTGCAGCGAGTACTTTCTTTTGGCTAGATCCCGTTGAGGATCTGTGGGCAATATTCCTGACTCAGCTCCTGCCGTCGTCGACCTACCCCTTTCGGCGGGAACTGAGGACGCTGGTTTATCAGGCTGTTGTTGATTGATAAGATCAAAGAGATTCCGGCGCAGTAGAACCCGGTGAATCCTCGCTTGGGAAGGAGAGATTGATGAGGTTAAGGCGAACACTCTTGCAAGCGTTAGGTACAGCATCGTTTAAGGTGCTACGTCAGTTCGATCGTCTGGTAGGAAACGGATACTCCGGTATGACCCCGGAGGAAGCCGTTGAAGACCCGTATAAGGAATACAAGTACTTTCGGGAGAAGAGCCCGGTTCTCAGGACTCATACGAATAGAGGGTGGTACGTATTAGGGTACGAACAGGTACAGGCGGCTTTTAAAGATCCCAGATTCAGCAGCGATGTCCGCAACAACAAGTTTTTAACCCGCATGATGCGGGTTGCTGCCGATGGTGCACCGTTGCCTTTGCTCGAAGACCCTACACTGCTCAACCTTGACCCGCCGGATCACACGCGGCTGCGGAAATTGGCGCAGCAGGGATTTCTCCATAAGTTTATTCAGTCGCTAGAGCCGAAAATAGAATCGATTGTGCGTGAATGTCTGGATGACTACGATCCGGCTACCGGCCGCTACGACGTCGTTACGCAATTGGCCGAGCCGTTACCGGCAATTGTCATAGCGCAGTTACTCGGATTGCCCGATGAGGACTTACCGCGTTTTCACCAACTCTCCAATGAACTATTGAATCTAACAGCGTTCAGCGATGGGGAGCGTTTGTCGATAGGCGCGAACGCAAGCAACGAACTGAATGACTATTTCAAGAAAGTTGTCACCTATAAGCGCGAGAACCCCGGCCAGGACATGATCACATTACTGATAGAGGCTGAGGAAGCAGGTGATCGACTCACAAGCCAGGAACTCTACTCGACCTGCGTGTTGCTGCTGATTGCAGGACATGAAACGACGACTCGATTGATTGGCAACGGTTTATATACCTTGTTGCAGCATCCAGATCAGTTGGAGATGTTGAAACAGGATGCCGAGTTGCTTCCGAATGCCATAGAAGAAATGTTGCGTTATGAACCGCCCGTGCAAGTAATGCCCCGATTCGCCCGCGAGAATTTTGAGTTTTTTGGGCAGCAACTGAAGAAGAATCAACTTCTGGGTCTGATGATTGGCAGCGCAAACCGGGATCCTGCGATGAATCGGAACCCGGACACATTTGATATCAATCGCAAAGATATTTCCCATGTATCCTTTGGCCATGGCATTCACCTGTGCCTTGGGTTGAATCTGGCGAGGCTCGAGGCAAAAGTCGCGTTTCGGTTATTGCTGGAACGGTTTCCCGATATGACGATGGCGGAACAAAAACTTAACTGGACGCCTATCCCGCTCGTGCGCGGGGTCGATAGTCTCATTATAGAAACTAATGAGGCTGACCTTGTCGCTAATTGAACATCAGTCGAATGGTTTTTCCCAGGGCCATTTTCGCCTCAGGCTGTTTGGCTGACGTGGAATAGACTAAGATTCTGCACGACAATATGGGAACGATGGAAATAGTGCTCAGGTAATTTGATGTCGAAGTCTGTGAACAGTCGCTTCATTTCAATCAAGCAAGTCTTGCTGCCCCTGCTCGCCCACCCACGGGTGGCATTTTTACTAAAGTGGTTTGTATACGTCTGGTTGTGTATCAACTTTTTGCAATATGTGCTGGACGATATTCTGGCCTATAACTCCTCGCTAGCGGCAGATGCCTCGCTGGCAGATATCATTCTTACCTTCCGAACTACTATCGATACCGCTGCCTGGCTTGTTCTCATCGTAGTCTTCGAGTTGGAGACTTATGCTCTCCCTGACGCAGCATTTACACGATGGCTGGATAGGATCTTCATAGCGATCAAGGGCTTGTGCTACACGTGCATCGCCTATGCCGCTTATGGGTATTTTGCCGATACCCTGGAGCTGTATGACCTGATTGCCCTTGGACATATCGATGATCTTTGCTCACTCGCGGGGCAGGGCTTGTTTCTGCAACTAGACGCAGCAGATTACTCTGAAATCTCTTTGGTCAGCTGCTCTGCTTTACATGCCGGGAGCGAGTTCTTCCAGATACGTGGCCAGACTTCTATTGTGTCGGCAAGTGAACTGGGTTCGATTCGAACGATGGGTTGGTTGGACTTCGGCAACGCTATAGTCTGGATCGTGGTGGTGATACTGATTGATGTGGAAGTCCATCTTCAGAACACCGACCAGTTCGACAGCAAGCGCCTGGCGTATGCTCGCCTGTTTAAAATGCTCGGTTATGGTTTTTTGATCGGAGCCTGTCTTATGTGGTTTTTCTACGGCTACGCGCTTTATACCTGGGATGCATTTTTGTGGATATTCGGCTTTTGGGCAATTGAACTCAACCTGGCTGAATGGGAGCAAGAGCGGGTAAAAGAATTGAGTGTAGCGCCATAACCAGGTCGCCAGCCGAGACAAGCGACAACCAGGATGGCAGAAGGCTCTGTTAGTCTGACTCTCGCCGTGCAATGCCCATTTGCTTTTGCAAATTCTTTCTAGAAAGCTGGTGCAGGCGTTTGTCGACGCCGTGGTGGGTTGAAAGGGGAACCTTCGACAACAACGCACTTGGCCATGATTCTTGTCCAGTGCAATTCCCGCTCGTAATAAATTTCCGCCACCAGTTCAGTCCCCGGTTTGCCGTAGGCCGCGTCCACATTGGCAATGGCAAAATTGGACTTGGATGTTGGACACCAGGCGGCAGAAGTCACATTACCGACCTGTTTGTTGCCAACATAAACGAAAGCATGGTCCGCCGGTTTATTGCCTTCAATATCCAGCATGACGGTATTGTAACGAGAACCTTTCTTCTTCTCTTCCAGCAACGCTCGGCGGCCGTTAAACACCGGCTTATTCAGATCGACGAGCCAGCCCAAACCCAGTTCAAAGGGCGAGCGAGAACGACCGATACGCACGGTTTCTTCTGCGGGCACAAAATCAGAACCAGCCTGTAGGAATCCCGCTTCAATACGGGCCAGTTCATAGGCGGCTCCTCCGACCGGTCTGATGACATAGGGTTTTCCTGCGGCAAATAACTTATCCCAAAGGGTGACTGCGAGAGCTGGCTCAACCCAGACCTCGTAGCCAAGATCACCTGTAAACCCAGTACGACTCACCATTAGGGGTACGCCTTCGAAGGTAAAGTCCATGATGCCAAAGGGTTTGAGCGCTTCAAGACCCGCCAGACCCATAGCCTGTAAGCAGGAGCAACTGGTAGGGCCCTGTACAGACAGCGCAGCTACTTCGGTGGTTTCATCGACAATAGAGACGTCAAACCCCAGAGCTGACCAACTCATCCAATCCATGACATGGGTATAGGAACAAAGACGGTAGTCATTTTCCGCAAGATGAAAGATCGTGCCATCATCCATCACCTGGCCCTGCTCATCACACCAGACTGTATAACCAACACGACCCACTTTGATCTTGCTGACATCACGGGTTACCAGCCGATTTAGATAGGCTTCTGCGTCAGGTCCTGTAATGCGGTATTTAACCATCGGAGAAAGATCAAACACGCCCGTGCCACTGCGAATGGCGAAGTATTCCAGTTCCACATCGGTATAGCTTTCTGGTGTGGTGTAGCCTTTCCAGTTGGACCACTCGTTGGTTTCACAGACGGCAGCCACCCGATCATGAAACGGGGTGGGCAATAGCATTTTCAATATCCGGTCTTCCGCGCTCATGCTTTTTTCCCTCGCTGAATGATTTCCCTCGCGGCATTGCGGCCCGCTAACCCCATGACCCCGCCACCTGGGTGCGCGCCGGCGCCGCACAGGTAGAGATTGTCTACCGGTGTTGCGTACTGGGTTGCGCCGGGGAATGGCCGCATCATCATAATCTGATCCAGGCTGATTTCACCGTGATGCCAGTGACCACCAACCATGTTGTATTGAGCTTCCAGATCCGCTGGCGTCAACAACTCGCTGGCGGTGATCAACGAACGGATATCTGGCGCGTAGCTGGCTAAAACATCGATACATATTTGCTCGAACACTTTTTTGTTGTCATCCCATCCTGCTTTCAATTCATAGGGCGCGAACTGAATTGTGGCTGACAAGATATGCTTGCCTGAAGGAGCCAGGTCAGCATCGTTTACTGTCGGGATACTAATTTCCATCGTCGGCGCCTGAGAAAACTCCCCATACTTGACGTGGTTAAACGCATTTTCGAGATATTTCATGCTCGGTGCGATGACCAGGCGTTGGCCGAGTTGATCTCCGCTCAGTCCTGTGAAATCCGGTAGCGCGTCCAACGCCAGATGGAGCTTGGCGGCATCCCCTTTCATCCGAATGTTGCTGACCCGTCGAGTTGTACCCGCTTCTATGTTGCGAAAACCCACGAGTTTCTCAAAGGTTGTTTTGGGATCAGCGTTGGAGACAACGGTAGTGGCAGTCAGAGTGGTTCCGTCAGCCAGAGTCACTCCCTGGGCACTATCGGCCTTCAGGTTGATGCTGGCGACTCGCGCCCCGGTTCGAACTTCTACGCCACTGGCGGTTGCAGCAGATGCGAGTGCAGTACCAACAACCCCCATGCCTCCTTTGACCTGAGCTGGCCCATGAAAGCCATAGACCTCACCCAGGCGGCGGTAGATGTACCCAAACACGGTATTGGGGGAGCGAGGACCCATGTGGGAACCCATGACACCTTCGAGCGCCAACACAGATTGAAGCAGTTCGTCGTCAAAAGTCTCTTGCATGACGTCGTACATGTTGATCAGAGCCAGGCGAAGTAGCTCTTGCATGTCTTCCTTGCCCAGCAGCTTCATATCGATGCCCAGCTTAAGCAGGGTCATTCGATCATGAATATTGTTTTCCACTAACTTGGGCGGCCGTCGCTTGAAAGCAGTGTTCAGCAATCGGGCAAATTTCACCATTTTTGCCTGGAAGGGTGCGAAAGCAGCCTTGTCCTTCGCAGAGAGGTGGTCGCTCGTGACGACATTCCCGCTGATGGTCAGATGTTTCCCATCAGGAGACAGGCCGATCGTACTAAGGTCGCGAGCCGCGTAGTCCAAACGCAGTCCCAGGTCCTTCACGACATCCGGGTTCAGCTGGTAAAGCCAGTTAGCACAACCGGACACGGAATAACCCGGACTAAATTCCCGGGTTGACGCAGCGCCGCCCGGCACGTCATTGGCTTCTAGGACCAAAACCTTGCGGCCGGACTTAGCCAGATAGGCCGAACAAACCAGGCCATTGTGGCCACCGCCGACAACGATCACATCATAATCAGTCATCGGCATATCCCCCTGGCACGGTATTGGTTAACTTCAAGTCCATCAAAATTTCGCGTGCGGCATTGGCGCCTGGCGCAGCCATTACTCCGCCGCCCGGGTGGCTACCGGAGCTGCACATATACATACCTTTTACCGGTCCCCGGTACTGGGCGTAACCCGGGAATGGGCGATTAAACAATAACTGGTCGAAAGTGAGTTCGCCCATGAAGATATTACCTTCAGTCAGGCCCACTTCATTTTCAATATCCTGGGGTGTTCTAACTTCGGCATGTAAAATGAGATCCTTAAAATCGGGGCTGTACTGGGCGATGGAGTCAATGACCGTTTTGCCGAAGGCGTCGCGATCCTCGCTGGTCCAATCACGACCATTAATCTTGGGAGGCGCGTACTGCACAAATACCGTCATCATATGCTTGCCCGGAGGTGCCATGGTCGGGTCTATCTGTGAGGGAATCAGCATGTCCAGATAAGGGTCTTTTGACCAGGTATCATCTTTCCAGTCGTCGTAGGCTCGTTCCATCCGTTCCAGCGAATCACTGAAGTGCATGTCCCCCATCATTAATGGGCTTCTGGGATCCATGCCCTGGAAGGTCGGCAGGCCGTCCAGCGCTATATTCAGTTTGCCGGAGGAACCGCGAATCTTGAAGTTCTCGGCTTTCCTGACCACATCCGCGGGCAAGTCGCTAGCGTCCATGATGTCGAGGAAAGTCCGTTTAGGGTCCAGGTTGGAAACAATATTGTCGGCATACAGTTCAGTGCCGTCCTTCAGCGCGACGCCGGTGGCGCGACCATTTTTAACAATGATCTGATCCACGTTTGCATCACAGCGAATTTCACCGCCATAGCTTTGGAAGGATGCCGCGAGGGCGCCGGACACCGCGCCCATGCCCCCACGAGCAAAGCCCCAGGCGCCGACTGTGCCATCAACGTCACCCATGTAGTGGTGCAATAAGACATAAGCAGTTCCAGGAGAATACACGCCCAGTGCTGTACCGATGATGCCACTGCCGGCCAGATGAGCCTTGAGGACATCTGTTTCGAAGTACTCGTCAAGATAATCGCCAATGCTCATGGTCCAGAATCGCAGCGTATCGGCTAACCCCGTCTCTCCCATTTCGGTAAATGCCTTAGCCAGTACCGCCAGTTCTTTAAGGTCACGTGGCTTAAGGGAGGTAGGGTCTGGTGGTGTGCGCATCAGGAACGGGCGTATCAACCGGGTTTGCTTCATGACATCAGCTTCATAGCGCTCATAAGCATTGGCATCGCGCACGGACAAACGGCTAATTTCTCGTAGTTGGCGATCGTGCTCATTGTAGTTAGCGAAGTGATCGCCGTTCTCCATGTAGGTCACACCACCGCCATAGGGAACCACCTGCAAACCATGGCGTGGCAACTCCAGGTCGCGCGTGATTTCAGGTCGAAGCAAGCTGCAGACATAAGAGCAATTGGAGTATTTCCAGTCAGGATAGAGTTCCCGGCTCACAGTGGCCCCGCCGATGTAGGCGTTACGCTCGACCACCAGGACGTCGAGTCCCGCTTTGGCCAGATAGGCACCATTGGTTAAACCGTTGTGGCCCGCTCCTATCACTATCGCGTCGTATTTTTTCATCGCATTGAACTCGGCGTAAGTACACCGTGAAGCATGACATGGCGCTATGGCTAAGTCCATATTATAAATGAATGATCATTCATTTATTTGACCTCAGTTTTTGGGTATGATCGAACATCGAAACGCCCAACAGGACCCTTATGGCGATCTCTCCGAGCCATCAAAAACGCACCAAACGCGAAGATGCTAAGGAAGCGCGTAGGCAAGAGCTGATTAAGGCCACCATGAAGTGCATCGCCCGCTCGGGACTCTCCAATACGACCATGGCGGAGATCACACAGGAGGCTGGCCTTAGTCTAGGTATCGTCAATTTGCATTTTCAGAGCAAAGAAAACCTGCTGCAGGAAACCCTGCGTGTAGTCTCAGAAGAATACATCGAAGGCTGGGAAAAGATCGGCCACAACGGCAAGCTTTCCTCCGTTGAAAAACTGGAAGCCTGCATCGAATTCGACTTCGGTCCTAAGGTCTGTACTCGCGACAAATTGGCTGTCTGGTTTTCTTTCTGGGGCGAAAGCAAAGCACGCCCGGCCTACCAGAAAATATGCTCAGGCCATGACGAGTTGGCTGATGGAACCCTTCGTGGGATTCTTCAGGACATTATTGATGAGGGTGGCTACGTCAGCCGCAATGCCGATCAGATCGTTCACACCTACACAGCCATGGTGACGGGTTTGTCGCTGGATTTGCTGGTGACGCCCAAGACCATGGATCGGAATCTTGCCAAACAAGTTTGTTACCACTATTTTGTGGCGGTTTTCCCGAGGCATTTCGAAAGTCATTAGTCAGCCACTGCATCGTCAGCTGATCAGAGGAACACCCGTTAGAGTGCAGGATTCAGGATGCTATTTCGGGGCATCTCCGGTTGTACGAAATACATCGGTTGCGAATAGCTCCTCGTCGATTATCGATTTGGCTGATGGTCGAGAGATGACACGCTGGTAGTAGTCATTAAAACGAGGCCAGCGATCAGCGTCCAGTGGTGCGCCAGCCAGGTCCAGCAGTCGAACTGTTGATGCCAGTGAGATGTCTGCAATACCGAAGTGGTTATCGACGATACTGGAGTCGTCGGGTGCCACGCTCTCCAGGTATCCGAAAACATCTGGGTAGTTTTTGTCGCGGAACGCATTAATTTCGGATAAGTCGGCTGGCTTCCCTGAGCGAATTGGGATGATGATATGCATCCAGAATACTTGCGCGCAGATCTGGGTGAGCAACGTGTCTGCGTATTCTTCGAACCATAGTGCTTTAGCGCGGTTTCGATTGTCTGCCGGGTACAGGCCCGGACTAGGATGGACGTTTTCGAGGTAGTCGCAGATGACTGACGAATCAGATATCAGATTGCCGTCAGCTTCCTCGAGAACAGGTATGCGGCCAAGCGGATTCATCGATAGAAATCTCTCGGACTTGTCCAGAGGGTCCAGTTGTCGATGTTCGAATTCGAGCCCTTTTTCCTTCAAGAAAATCCATGTTTTGCGTACAAAAGGGGATGTGGCAGCGCCATGCAGAATATAGATAAGAACCTCGAGAATGATGACATGTCGGCCCATCATACAGGCCACTACTCTTTTTTCGTTTAGCCGCTACTTTTTTTCGTTTAGCCGCTACACATTTGCAGGGAATGTGCCAGGAAAGCCATCTGATGTATGGCGTTCGGGCCACAAAAACTGCAATGTGCAACGTGCGATCAGCCACTTCTCGTCGACTTTTCGATACTCATCGTCGTAAACACCGAGATAGATAAAAGGATTTTCATTAGCTGCTTTTTCTGTCATCGGTTCAAATAAGTAGGACCGGCCAGTCGCGGTATCCGCTCCCGTGAGCTCTACCAGATGATCGCAGGTACCATGCATGGCGAAAAACGGACTGAGGCCATCTTCAACATCGTGGTAGTTTTTTAAAATCGTTGCCCTGCTTTCCCAGGAACCATAAGGACCAAATTCACACACAGCATCTTCGGTAAAAATGTTAGCAAGGTCGTCAATGCGGTTGGTATCCATCAAGTGGGAATAGAGAAGTCTTGTGCGTTTGATCGCGTCAATCTCAATCATGTTTCGAAGAATCTTGATCTCTTGGTCGGTCAATTCAGCCATGGTTTCGTACTCCAGGTAGTTGTCGTTATCTCGTCAGCAAACTTGTTAAGGATTCCCGCGCAGCCTGTAGGAGGTGATCAATTGGCGGCGTCAATTGTAATTGTTCAGCGTCCCGCTCTGTGAATGTAACGTTACTTAAAGTGAGCCTGGCTGTTTAGGGGATTTCATGTCTTACAGGGCCCTCATTGCTTCAGCCAGCGGCATATCGCCGTCAAGCAGGCTGAATGATTTACGGACACTATTGTCGCAGTCAAGGCAAGTAACCAGTGCTGCGGCCAGGTTTTCTCGGGACGTCAGCCCGCTTCCCTGCAGTTCCGTGTTCACGGAGACCAGTTCCGTACCCGGTTCGTCAGTCAGGCCGCCGGGGCAGACGATCGTATAGTCAAGGTCGGACTCGACAAGATGATTGTCCGCGTGTGCCTTAGCGCGGTGATAATGAGCGATGGGTGATTGACTGTGAATATCGTTATTGATCGAGCTGAGCATGATGTATCGACGAACATTGTGTACTTGCGCGGCGACCATTGAACGTATCGCACCTAGATGATCGATCAGTACAGTCTTGTCCTTTCCTGTTTTTCCGCCTGACCCCGCCGCAAAGATAATCGCATCGCACCCTTGTACGGCGTGATCGATGGGATACTCAAGATCGGCCAGAACCGTTGATACGCCTAATGTGTCGAACTTGGCGCGATGCGCCGGGTCTCTGATCATGGCAACTGGGTCATGGTCGCTCTCTGCCAAGCGCCGTATGACTCGAGTTGCAGTGTTTCCGTTTGCGCCGATTATCAGTACCCTCATGTTTACCTCTTTGCGAAAAAGCTGCCGAGTGGTGAGTAAGCATTAGAGTTCTGCGGGAATCAAGGGAATCAAGGGAATCAAGGATGCGCCAATAAAGTCAGATTTCGAAACCAGCATCACCTGAAGCCAGCAAAGGGGCTTAGTTCCGCTCACACTCGCGCTTTGTATGGTGTTGAAGGTAACACCTTATGCGACTTCACGTTTTGACCAGAGGTCAGAACGGCCCGATTTTTCGATTCCAATCCTGGTTATGGGCTAGGCGCCGTTAACGAGGGCTTTATCTATGAAAGCGCGCCATTGGGGGTATTTGGTAAAAGCGTCGTCAGACCAGATCTGCATCATATCCTTGCGAGCATCAGCTTCGGGCACGCCTTCCTTCAGCACGCGATACAGATACGTAAAAGCTGAGGCACGGTAGTTAGCGAAGCAGTGAACCAGGGTCTTTCGTTCACCCCGCGCATCCATCATAGAAAAAAACAGATCGAGATCGTCCAGGGTCGGCGTGTCCCACACCACCGGAATCTGCACGTAATTTATGCCCGCGTGGGTAATTGTGTAAGATTCATCTAGATTGCGGGCCTTGTCGGCAACTGCCAGATTGATCACGAGCTGGAAGTTCTCGCGCTGCAGTTTGGCAACGTGCACGGGCAACAGTTGCCCAGCCGTGCTCAGTGTGTCGTTGATCTTGTGATAGTTGTAGATAACATCAGGATCTGCATCTTCTGCGATCACGGAAAACGCGATAAAACATAGTAGTAGAAATCTCACTATTTGCTGCCCGATCCTGCTGCTCACCAAGGGCCTGAAGTATACGGTCAGAAATGGTGGAAACCACCCCCGGTTTTATGCCTATACCAGGTTAAAGCGTCTGATTGGTCTGGCGCCCGAAACGCTGTATCCGCTTGCGCCGATCATCAGTACCTCATATGCGTTGCGCGGGACACCAGTGAAGAGGCCCGGTTGGCAAGAGTAGGCCTGAATACTTACAACTTGCGCGTTTTCATGTAGTGTCTTGCCAGATCACGACCCGATACGAGTACTCACTATAGGATCATCCGACATGAAGAATGCCCTGCCGCTGACAGAAGAAATTATAGAAATGGACAAGGCGCATCACCTGCGCCCTTACCTGAACTTCGACACGCTAGAAGAGGGGGCGCTTCCCATTGAACGGGCAGAAGGTATTAATGTCTGGGACACGGATGGTAAAAAGTATGTCGATGCGATTGGCGGCATGTGGTGTGTAAACATTGGTGCCGGCAGTAAGGAAATGGCAGATGCGATCGCGCAGCAGGTACTCACCTGCAACTTTGCCAATCCCTTTACCGATATGACGAATGTACCTGCTACCCGGCTGGCAAAAAAGCTTGCGGAACTCGCGCCCGGTGACCTGAACCACGTTCACTTAACCTGCGGGGGTTCTACAGCTAACGACTCAGCTTTTCGCCTTGTTCAGTTTTATCATGCCTGCAAAGGCAACAAGGGCAAGAAACACATACTATCCCGTACCGATGCGTATCATGGCACCACTTATGTGGCCATGTCTCTCGGTGGCAAGAAGGGCGACCGGATTGATGAAATGAATTACATGGGGCCAGACGAGAACATTCATCATCTCAGCTCTCCCAATCACTATCGTTATGGCAATGGTCTGTCTGAGGCTGATTTTGCAGACAAACTTTTTGAAGAGTTCCTTCAGAAAATAAACGAGCTTGGCGGCCCGGATACCATTGCCGCATTTTTAGCAGAACCCATCATGGGTACGGGTGGTGTCGTTCTACCCCCCGGGAACTACCTGAAACGCATCGCAGACTATTGCCGCCAAAATGATATTTTGTACTGGTCAGACGAGGTTGTGACTGGGTTTGGACGCTGCGGTGAGTGGTTTGTCTCCGAGGCGCTATTCGATATACAACCGGATATTTTGATATCCGCAAAAGGGTTGTCTTCTGCATACATCCCTTTGGGCGCGTGCATTTTTTCCGACAGAATATGGGATGTGATAAGCGAACCCGGTCATGGACGTTATTTTGCTCATGGATACACCTATTCATCTCACACTGTCGCCGCCGCCGCTGCACTGAAAAACATAGAGATCATGGAGCGAGAAGATATATTGGATCATGTTCGCAAAGTGGGCCCTTACTTCCTTGAAAGGCTCGGGGAATTGCACGCTCTGGATATGGTTGGCGATATCAGGGGCACGCATTTGATGGCGTGCGTCGAATTCGTGAAAGACAAGACCACAAGAGAAACGTTTCCAGAGGAGATGGATATTGGCAAGCTGGTAGCTAATGAAGCGGACAGGCTTGGGCTGATCGTGCGGCCCATCGTTAATTTAAACGTGATGTCTCCATCGCTTATCTGTACTGAACAGGACATCGATTTTATTGTTGATACGCTGCGGCAGGCCATCGAAGTGACGAGCCGCAAGTTACGGAGTCAGGGCATCTGGTAGTGCCGGCTAACTTTTCGAGGGGCACTCATGTTGATTCGGAGAAGACCATGAAACTATTTAGCAACATGATGTTGATTGTGTTCGTCACACAACTGGTGATGGCACAGCGAGCTGAGGCGCAGGAAGGGTCTCTGGTGATTCGGGGTGGTTGGTTATTCGACAGTGTCAGTGACCAACGTCGACCCAACACAGGTATTGTCATACGTGGTGGCAAGATTACGGCTGTAGATGCCGATGTCGAGCAACAGTTACTCAGAACGGCTAATGTGATCGATTTGGCAGATAATGACACGGTACTGCCAGGCATGATCGACCTGCACGCCCATTACAATTTGGATCTTGTTGACAAGGGTCGAGTTGAAGAAGTCGTAACCAACGGCATTGTATTCCTCGCAAACGGCGTGACGTCCACCTGGTCGGCTGGTGAATATTATCCTGAGCGCGTGCAGGCTCAACGTGATCGAATTGCTGCCGGCGAATCCATCGGTCCGCGGTTGTTCATGTCGGGCCCTTATTTCGGCGCATTTCGATGTGAATACAATATCGGATTGGCGTCGGATGAATGTATCGGCTGGCCCAACGACATCACGGAAGACGAAATTCGTCATGAGGTTGACTACTGGGCTGAGCAGGGTGTCATCAGTATCAAGATCAAGCAGGCAACCCCCGGTGAGATGAAAATCCTCATCGAGCAAGCGCACAAGCACGGCATCACAACGTCGGCACACCTGGCTAACTACGACTGGAAATACGATGTGGAGTTACGGGACGCGATTCTAATGGGTCTTGATCGTGTTGAACATCAACTTACACTCGGTAGTGGTGGTCCCGAAAGTGCTGAAATGCCCCAAATGATCGATCTCATACTCGCACATAATGTTTACTATGATGCCAACCTGCAGATGTATGGAGGCATTAATGAACGACGTGCCCACGCTGAAGAAATGTTGTGGACGGATGAGGCGAGGTATTTCACTCCCTATACGCAGGCCTTGCTCGAGAAGAGAGGCGACCCACCGCCGGAATCGGACCATGAAGAATTCACGCAGCGTGTTCTCGAACTAAAGTCACTATTTGATGCCGGTGGCGGGCACTTGCTGGTCGTTGGCACGGATGAACCTGTGTACACAAGCCTGTTGCCAGGTTTTGCTTACCATCGCGAATTACTCGCCATGACCTATGCTGGGATTCCGCCAGCTGCCGTATTAAGGGCTGCTACCATTAATGGCGCCAGGGCGCTTGGTATTGATAAAAAACTTGGCTCAGTAGAGGTGAGTAAACTGGCAGATCTAGTCATCGTGCGAGGTAATCCCCTTGATGACATCAAAGTGACGCGAGACATCAAACATGTTGTGAAAGAAGGTGCGGTATACGATCCGGGGACACTGTTGCGGTCCGCGGAGGGCAAGATTGGCCCGGTCGGTCCAGATGATCATGCCGGCTGGGAACTGGAGATCCGGCCATTGCAGCGAGACTAGCGGCACTTTAGAGAGCGGGCATTCAAGTTTCGATCCGTGTGCACGTTGCCATATGAAGGTAAGCCTTTTGCACCTAAGCTTTCCACGCCTCGATCAGTAAGTCGCAGCCTTCAGGGATCTTCAATGTTTGGCTTAGCGGTCCCTCAGAATCTTTTTAGCTGCATTGCGACCCGGTGCGCCGGTAACCCCGCCGCCGGGATGCGTTCCAGAGCCGCATAAGTAAAGACCTTCGATTGGCGTCGCATACTGCGCAGCATCTGGATGGGGGCGAACGCTGAACATCTGGTCCGGTTCAAGTTTTCCGTGCGAGATATCACCGCGTGTCATACCAAACATTCGCTCCAGGTCCAGGGGCGTCAGGCATTGGTAGCCAACGAGGATATCTCTAATATTCGGTATCAGCCTCTGTAAGTAATCCAGAATCTGTTGAAACACACGCTCTTTCTCATTATCCCAGTGCTTGTCATCAGCAAGATCGTACGGCATATATTTGCAGAGCAGGCTCATGACATGGGTTCCGGGTTCATCAGTCAAGGTGTCGTCAATTGTGCTGGGGATCAGAGCATCAATGATGGGTGGCGTCGCCGGGATACCACGTTTTGCAGACTGGTAGGCATTTTCGACATGATCTTTGCTCTCAACAATCATAATGCTGCTGCGATGATGTTGCGCGATCTCGGTACCTGGCAGACAGGCGAAATCAGGCAGACCACTGAGCGCGAGATTAATTCTCAGCGATGCAGATTCCTGCCTGAAAACTTCGATGTCCCGTGCAAAGCTCTCCGGTAGATGTTCAGCGCCGACCAGTTTGAGAAAGGTACGGTTTGGGTCAGTGTTGGCAACGATAATAGGTGCGCGTAGTTCAACGCCGTCTTCCATTCGGACTCCCGAGGCCCGGCCCTCGTCAACAATCACAGATGTCACGGACGCGTTGGTTTTAATCACAACCCCTTTGTCTTGTGCTGAAGCTGCCATTGCCTGGGTGATAGCACCCATCCCTCCATGCACCAGGCCCCAGTCACCCTTCCCACCGGCCACCTCGCCAACGGCATGGTGCAACATCGCAAGGCTTGCGCCCGGTTGATGCAGCGAAGCGTAATTCCCCGGTGTGGTTCTGGCTGCAATCAGCGCCTTGATTTTTTCACTTTCAAACCACCGCTCAATGAGCGTGTTGGGTGGTCCAAGTAGAAGCTGTAGAAACCGCCAGCGATCGTCGCTATCGAGTTTGCGAATATCAAGTCCCAGTTTAATACTGTTCACCAGATCATGAAGTCCACCACCGTGGAGTTGGGGGGGCTCGCGCAGCCACTGGGTCGAAAGGACACTTCCTGCCTTTGCAACGATCTCATCGAAGACCTCCATACTGGCAAAGTCTGAGTCTGAAAAGCGCGAAATCTGGGCTTCGTTATGTGCGGCATCGCCATCTAACAACAGGTAATTCCCGTTTGAGTCCGGGTAGAAGCCGCTTTCAACGACGGTAACCTTATAGCCGTAGTCTTCTAGCCGCAGCTCTTCGATCACCTCGTTTCTCAACAGGCTAACCATATAGGAAGCAGTAGAATTGCGAAATCCGGGATGAAATTCTTCGCTGACCGCGGCACCGCCAACAATGTGGCGCTGTTCCAGGACGCAGACGCTTAGCCCACCCATCGCCAGGTAATTCGCCGCGGTAAGACCGTTATGACCCGCGCCAATAACAATTGCATCAAAACCCATGACGGGCACCTTTCAAGTCGAGACGAGCAAGATCGTTCTTCTCGCCAGCATACATTGCCCTCGCAAGTCTTTTGATCAACCTTCGTTTGCTAGGCCATCGCCTCTTGTGATTCTATCAGGGGGGACGTAGTCAAAGATAAATGTGATTCTGTCCTCTTTACCTTTATTCATCACGCTATGATTTTTCTGATTATTAAGCTCATACGCCTTGCCAGGCTCTAACTGGTAAGGTCTTCCATCAATCATGAACCGGACTCTGCGATTAGTTGTGATCGGCACATGGATTCGATGACCAGCATGAAAGGAAGGATGCCTGTCAAAATGAGGTTTGATGATGTTGCCCGCGGGTAAATTGGCAGCCATCGCTCTAATGATTGTGCCCCCTTTCGGATAATATTCTTCCAAGATGCCGTGCATCATTGGAACCGCGACTTCTGCCAGAAGATCCCAGCCATTTTCCTTTCTGACTTCAATGTTTGGCCAGCCCGCGCCATCGGTAAATACCAGCACCACGGACTGGGTTTGCTGGTGCACTTCGTATTCATTTTGGCGAAGAGTTTGATCTTTCCAGACCTGCTCATCTAGAGCCAGAATGGCTGCTTTAAGGGGCTCTATATCGACCGAGCCCAGATCTTTCAAAGGAACATCAATATCCATCTCTTCCCCAGCCTTTTAGTTTGATGGCGACTTTTGTTGCCAGTCGCTTGGCCAATCTTCTTCGGGTCGAGCTCGTAAGAGCTCTTCCAGGGTTTCGGTCAGTTCCTCTAGGTGCGTCTCATAATTCCGCCACAGATCAACTGAGCTGGCGTAAATAGGTTGTCGGACCTGTTCAGAACTCGCTGTTTTTACAGCGCGTTCGGTTTCGTGGAACCTGAAGCAAGCTTCTTCAACTGGCAATTCACAGTAGTCCAGCAATCGTCGAACCTGTGTGTCGAGATCCTGCACAACGTCTTCATAGTTCACATGAAGTACTTTCCCTGGCAGAACACGGTGCCAGTGATTCATCAGCCTCTCGTATTGGAGATAGTATTCGCCGAGTTCAGTCAGGTCGTAGCTAAAAGGCTGACCGCTGGCAAATAATTGTTTGTAGGTGCCAAAACAACTATCCAAAGGGTGTCGTCTGGCGTCAATGATTTTCGCGTTAGGCAAAGCCAGTTGTAGCAATCCCACATAGGTGAAATTGTTTGGGTTTTTGTCAATGAATCTTGCTGCACCGGTTCGGTATTTCTCTGTTCGCTCCAGATACTGGCTGCCCATCTTTGACCAAGCGTTTGGCGCAAGAGAGGTGAGAAAGTCGGGGAAGTGCTCAGATTTTGGTCCTGTCCGACCCATTGTCTGAACGACATAAGAGAGATCAGACAGTTCATGCGTACCTTCAACCATACTATGGCTGGCCATGATCTGTTCGATCAGCGTTGATCCTGAACGAGGCAATCCGACAATCAGGATGGGTGATGCATCTGCAACTCCACAGTCCTGCATCTCGGCCAGAAAGCCCTCATTGAAGATTTCGATTAATCGATCTGCCTGCGTTTCATTCGTCACGGGATCATAACTTTCTGATTCTCGTCGTTTATGATTGCAGCGGCTAAAATATTCAAATGCCTTGTCGTACTCTTTCCTGCTTTCGAATTCGAAACCCAAAGCGTTACATAATTGTTGGACATCTATTGATACAAGACTGTCGTCTTCGAGTAATTGTTCCATCGAGTTCACTTCCGGGTCTTCGAAGCGGAAGGTTTTCATGTTAGCAAGGCTCCAGTAGGGTTCAGTATTTCTTGGGTTTGCCGAAATACTTTGCCTGTAAACATCAATACATTCCTGCTGCCGCCCCACAGTTTTTAGCTGGTGGCCCAGACCCGAAAACGCACCTGGATGAGAAGGCGATACCGCAAGGGCTTGTTGATACGTACTGATTGCCTCCTCGTGGTAACCGGCATTTGCCTGCGCGTTAGCCAGTGCAATGTACGATTCCGCGATCTCAGGTGCCAGTTTTACTACCTTTTGCGAACTCTCAATGGCTTCGGGGTGCTTATCTAGTTGTCGCTGTACGTTTGATAGATCGAGCCAGGCTCTTGCAAATTCGGGTGCTAGAAATACTGCCTGCTGCAATAATGTTTCTGCGTCTTGATACTTACGATGGGAAGTCGCAGCCGCCGCAAGCAAACGAATTGCCTCAACATGATCCGGGTCTCGTTTTAAAATATCACGATAGATATGTTCAGCCTTCCCGGGTTCGCTATTACGTTCATGTTTGGCAGCCTGGGTGATCTGATCGGCATAGGCCATTTGCCTGCGCTTTGTGCGGCGAGGTTTTTCTGTATCTGTTGGCGCCTGGGCAGACAGTTGTACACGGGCGCGTGCGATCTTTAGATGCAGGTCTGATCTTCCGGGATCCAGGCTAATGGCATGCTGATAGGCATCAATGGCTTCATGATAACGTCCTTCGATGAGACCCAGATCGGCAAACGTTTCGTGGGCGACTGAAAATTTCGGATGCAGTAATTTGGCTTTTTCTATGTGGATACTTGCTTCATCAAATTTCAACATTGCGATAAGAGAGCGAGCTGCCATACAAAGAATGTTCGGATCCTCAGGATATTGTCCGAGGCCTTCGAGGCTCACGCTTGCCGCTGCTTCGGCGTTACCCGATCGCATATGATTTGAGGCGCGATTGAAACACTCTTGTTGTGTTTGCACTGAGTTGACCTTTTCGCGTTAAAACTTGAACATAGAAATCGGGATACTAGACCGGGCTCGGATAGGAATACCACCCATTCTTTTTTTGGCTTTTAGAATGGGGAAACTAATTTTTGCATGAGACTTCCATTGTGGCTCGATTTTGAACAGATATCATCAGGCTTTCGCTGGACGCGACTTTATCTTTTCGGCAGAACTGCCGTTAAAACCCAACATGAGCGCTCCCGATGTGATTGCTGATGCTCAATTGCTGTATGAAAATGTAGACGGAATTATTTTAACCGATAATCAATATGGCTCAACCCATATGTCTACGACTGCTGCTGCAAGTTTATTGCTGGCTTCAGCCATTGATCCAATTCTGCAACTAAGCTGCCGAAACCGGAACCGAACAGCGCTGATTAGTGAACTACTTGGTGCTCGCGCCCTTGGAGTATCCAGCGTCATGCTGATCGAGGGAGCCAAAGTACCTAAAGGCTTTGAACCGAGACCGAAATCAGTTCTGGATATGAGCACGAAAGATCTGATAGCGACGGCAGCTTTGATTAACAGAGACGACAATTTATCGGGACCAAAACTGAACATCATCTGTTCTGGAACAGTTCACAGTCCCCAGCCCGGATGGCAACCTGAAGAGCTGACTGCAAAAGCCGATGCCGGTGCAACAATTGTCATCTCACAATTGTGTTTTGACGTTGATCTCTTAAAACGTTACATGTCAAACCTGGTGGCGAAGCGGATGACACATCGAATGCAATTCATCATCAGCCTGGCAACGCTTCCATCAGCAAGAATTGCAGAATTTGTGCGTGATAACCGGCGACGAGCACTCATTCCGCCTGAAGTGATCAAACGGCTCGAACAGTCAGCAGATGCCGAAGCGGAAGGCGTCGCCATCTGTAGCGAGTTGCTCCAGCAATATGAGGAAATTCCAGGTGTCAGTGGCGTTAATATTACGACCCTGGGCTCGGTCGATACCATTAGTGAAGCGATTCAGGCGAGCGGCATCAGACGAAAACAGGAATGAAACCATGCAACCTGATGCACAATTTAAAAAAGTCATTCGGCTAATTAGTGAAGATAACCTTGCACAGGCAGAAGCTGTATGTCTGGAACTACTTTCATCTGATCCGGCTGATATCAATCTGAGCGCATTGCTCGGTGCAATTCTTTTGAAAGGTGGCCGGCTGGACGAGGCTGAGTCCATCCTTCTTGATGTTACGCGGACTACCCCAACATTCGCTAAACCACACCAGGATCTGGCCATCCTATATGCGAATCGAGAAGACTATCTTGCTGCGGCAAAATACTTTCGACTCGCAACTGAAATCGATCCGCAATTATCTGCAGCATTCTCTGGTCTGAGCCACGTGTTGGATAGACTAGGTGATGATCGGGCTGCCTCGGAGGCGAGGGATAAATACCTGGCCTTAGTGCCTGCGAACACGCTTGAACGAGTGATAGCCCTGCATCACAAGGGAGATCTTAAGAATGCTCGTATTGAATGCGGTCGCTTGCTGGCAGAGCAACCGGAAAACCTGGGTGCAATGCGACGATTGGCTTTGATCACTGCTGACCAGGGATCTTTCAAAGAAGCTGAGCGGATGTTTCTTCGGGTCAACTCCCTTGCACCCGACTCCATCGTTGCTGTCATGGATCTAGCTAACCTGCATCTTGATCAGCATAATTACGTCGTTGCCATAAAATGGCTTCAACAAGCCATTGAAAGAGAGCCTCACGATCCTGGCATGCATTTCAAGCTTGCCCAGGCGCAGTTACGGATCGGCTACGGCAAAGAGGCACTGGCAGGGTATTCAGAGTGTCTTTCACTGAACCCGGGTGACACACAAGCCCTGTTGGGTCGTGGTAATGCCCTGCGCACACTGGGGCGCGGTGATGAAGCGATTATTGCCTACGAACGGTGTCTTGATGAGCCAGCAATTTTCGCTGATGCCTGCTGGAGTCTCTCGAGCATGAGAACCTATGCATTCAGCGATGATCAGCTGCAGGCAATGATCGAGGAGGATGACACGGCAGACAAAACCAAACAGGCGGCAACGTTACTGGATTTTGCTATTGGTAAAGCACTTGATGACCGGGGAAAGTATGATGCTGCCTGGCAGCGTTACGTTGCGGGTAACCGCAGGCAGCGTGAGGGAATCCACTACGATGGCGTTGAATTTGAATCGTATATAGGCAATCTGGTCAGCGTATACGACGAAAAACTGATTACCCGGGGGGCGCGACTGGAATCGACCGACGTGATACCCATATTCATTGTCGGTATGCCGCGATCGGGATCTACGCTTCTGGAACAGATACTGGCCAGTCACCCGCAGGTTGAAGCAACTGCAGAACTACCTTATCTAAGGGAAATCGCGACACCGCTGAATACAAGAAGCCTTGATGCCTTTCCTATTATTGAGATCGACGACGACGGGCTGCATTCCCTTGGGCAGAAATATCTTGAAGCAACGGCAATCCATAGACACGAGCAACTTCCCTTCTTTGTCGACAAGCTACCTGCAAACTTTCCGTACGTTGGCTTCATCCATAAAATCCTGCCTCAGGCAGTGGTCATCGATGCCCGGCGTCACCCGGTTGATACCTGCGTCGCTAATTTTCGCCAGCTGTTTCCCCAGGGTAAAGAGTTTTCTTATGACCTGTTCGAGTTATCGGAAATGTATTGGCAATACCTGCGAATGATGGCGCATTGGGAGTCAGTTCTTCCTGGCAAGGTTTTGACAGTCGATTATGAAAATGTGGTGGCCGATACTGAGACTCAGATCAGGGTTTTGTTGGCGCACTGCGGCCTTGAATGGGATATTGCCTGCCTGGACTTCTCGCAAACCAAACGCACGTTTTCGACCGCCAGTTCAGAGCAGGTGCAGCAGCCTATCTACAAGGAATCTGTCGGTTTTTGGCGACATTATGAAAAAGATCTCGCCGAACTCGTAGAGTCCTTTACACAGGAAGCTTGAAACACGCCATCTCTCCAATCCAGGCGAAAGAGGGTTCTTCCACGCTGATAAGTCCCTCCTGCGCCATTCACGTCCCGACAATGTCTGGGGTGCGTCATGTCGCACTGAACTTGCCTTGATCTCGCCCTACAGGGAAGGTAGAGTGGTTTTGGAGAAGTGAAACGATAGACTTGCGCTAATAAAAAGAAACTAGACATATCTAACTTTGTCCCGATGGGGGGGTAAGCCGTGCTGCAAGAAAAGAAATTTGCGTTAACACCGGTGGCTGCAGCAGTGTCTGCGGCTTTTGTTCCTACACCTAGCTATGCCGCTGAATCATCGATGCTCGAAGAGGTCGTGGTCACTGCACGTAAACGTGCTGAATCTGCGCAGGACATCCCGGCCAGCGTGCAGGCACTCTCGGAAGACTTGTTGAAAGATATGGGTGCTCGGGGAATGGCTGATTATTCCCGGTTTGTTCCGGCGGTCAATGTTGTCAGCTATGGAAACGGATCCTCTACTATTGTGTTTCGTGGCGCGACGATCGAAGGCGGTGGTTACATTGCCCAATCAACTTCGTCTGTCTATCTTGACGAAATCTCCGTTACATCAACCGGTAGTCAACCTTCAATTCGAATGGTTGATATCGAACGGGTGGAGGCACTAGCGGGCCCTCAAGGCACGATCTACGGTTCTGATGCGCAAGCAGGAACCATGCGTATTATCACCAACAAACCTGAGATGAACCGGTTCAGTGCTGACATTGACGTTGGTGTTCGAGGCAACAAAGAAGGTGAGGCAAGTTACGATAGTTCAGTTGTATTCAATTTCCCTCTGGTTGAAGACAAGCTTGCACTCCGTGTCGTGGGTTTTAGTGCTAAGGATGGCGGCTACATTGACAATGTATTGGCCAACACACCCAGTACGAGCCTCGTTGGTAATCAAATAGCCGGTTTCGGTACCCTGGACAATTCAGAATACGTCGGAAAAGATAAAAACGATTCTGAGATATCAGGCTGGCGCGCAGCACTTCGCTGGGAGGTCAACGAAAACTGGGCCGTGTCGCTGAGCGCTATTCACCAGGAAACGAACAATGGCTTTTACAACGACTACGATCCCAGTGTCGGCGACCTGGAGACAGTCAAGTTCTATGATGACCATCGGGATGATGAATACGATATGTATTCACTGACGATTGAAGCGGACCTGGGATTCGCCCAATTGGTGTCTGCAACTTCTTACTACGAACGAGAGATCGATAGCGTTTTTGACAATACAGTCTACATGCACTATTGGTCGAGCATTTATTGCCAGACCTATGCTGTAGGTTCTGGCCCCGCATACTACGGTGGCGCCTACTACTTCAAAGATCCTAATAACCCAGACCAGTATATGGTCTGGGGTGCATACTGCCATGCACCGACAGTCGATGGTGACTACCTGGCAGCTTATGACGCCCCGGGACAACAGGACCGTTTTACCCAGGAGATTCGGCTGTCCTCACAAGGTGATACCCTGGATTGGTTGGTGGGACTCTACTATGAAGATAGCAACAATTCGTGGCAGGCTGACTTCGGTTTTCCTACGAGCAACAGCTACCAGGATTCTGTGTCCCTGAAGTTTTGGGAATGGTACTTCTCTGACACCTTTCCCCAGGCGATTGAAACCTGGTACTCGCAAAGTTCAACAGACTGGGAGCAAAAGGCGGTCTTCGGTGAAGCCACCTGGCACGCAACCGAGAAACTCGATATTACCGTTGGCGGTCGTTATTTTGACCGTGAGAATAACAACAAGTATTACGTCGCAAAACCTAACGGAAATCCGCAACCGGAATACCTGGATGCCAATGGCAACCTATCGGTCCCGGATCACGAAGGTGATGAAACAGAATTTGTTCCCAAAATCAGCGCAGCCTATCGAGTGACCGATGACGTGATGGTTTATGGCCTGTGGACCGAAGGTTTCCGACCCGGGGGCACGAACCGGACACGCGGCGAACCATTTTATGCGACTAACTATGACGCAGACAAAATCACCAACTGGGAAGGTGGTTTCAAGTCCAAATTCGCGGGAGGAAACGCCCGGGCAAACCTGACTGCGTTTTACATGGATTGGGAGGACTACCAACTCGAGCTTGTTGATCCATCACGGCTGCCCTGTGAAGGCGGAGAGGCCAAAATTCCAGGAGTCTGCGGTCAGCCATGGCAGGCGGTTGTCGCCAATGCTGGTGATGCCCATATTCAAGGGATTACATTCGAATTCGACATGGTTATGTCGGAAAGCTTTTCAGTGGGCATGAATGCGCAGTGGTTGGAAGCTGAAACAGACTCAACCCTCGACTTAAATGGTGACGGCGTCCTTGATGTACAAAAAGGTAACGAGTTGCCTATCGTACCTGAATGGAAGGCTTCTGCCTGGGCTACCTACTTCTGGCCAGTGAACTTCGCTGGTGCAACAGACGCTTACGCGCGATTGCAGTGGAGCTACCAGAGCGAAAGTAACAACAGACTGAGCAACAAGGAGTATGAACCTGCTAATCCGCAGATCGTTAATGATTCCTATAGTATCGGTGATTTCAGCGTCGGTATGGAAGCTGACACCTGGGAGGTGAGCCTGTTCGTCAATAACATTACTGATGAGCGAGCTCAATATACTCATCAAACAGGGACGATGATTGCGGCCTATGGCGCAAGATCCCGTTACACCAACCGTCCGAGAGAATGGGGTGTTAGATTCACCAAGCACTTTGGGGACTGACCTGAGAAATTGAAGGTATGAAAAGGACCGGTAACGGTCCTTTTTTATTGGTATGGCCAAACCTCCAACCCATGAATCGCATTTCGTATATCCATTGTCAGGCTCACGGAGGACACGGGTTGTCCGGTTTCCAGATCATAGAGGGAAATTGTTGATGGTGACGACCCGCCCACGACAAGCCGCTCATCATAAACGCACAACCCTCGACCAAAGCCTTGTCGGGCGACCTTCGAGTCATCAATCCCAGCATACTGAAGTTCACTCTCCTGATATTTTCTGATCGGGAATGTCCGATTATTGCCACTTCGAGAGACGAAACGCACACAGTCGCTAACCGTGTCATTGAACAAGACACCGTCGCGATAGGGCCTCGCATTGTGGGTGCCCTGAGGCAGGTTGCATACTTCCTGAACTTCATTGTTCCTATTGAGATGGAGTAGGGCATCCATCTTTAGACCACTTAGATAGATGCCGGTATTATCGACATGAATCATATTAATGTGATGGTCGTTGCTCGCTCTTGGCCCAGTTGGGGTCCTGGGGTTAAAAGCAAATCCACTCCACTGGTCATGCTTCAATAAGTGAAAACCCCAATTGAATGCTTCTTCATTGAGGTCAAAAACCAGCAAACTATCAAAGCCTGTTGACGTAAGGAAAATTTTTCGGTCTTTTAGCGTTATCTCATGGCAGTGTTTTAGGTAGGGGTTGCGCCAGGAATCCTGAATGACAAATTTCCGGTTGTACCGATAAAGTTCATCAGACGCGGCAACATAGATGTCATCCCCATCAAAAACTATTCCGCGGAGTCCGCGGTCAGCGCCTCTACCAGTAAAATCGATGTCGCCGGTATTCCAATCCACCAGTTGATCTGCAGTCTGGTTCTCGAAATCGACGGTAAATATGCCGCCATGGCTTTCACCCTGCTGAGAACCGCGTACTACTGATGTGACGATGATTTTGGGTAACTTGATATCCATAACGCAAAGCATAACCTGCTCTTAATCATGCTGTCGATTATCTCTGCCGCGACGTACAATCACTCACATGAGTGGAACGAATTGGATAAATAAATTGAAAGCGGATTTCAGAAAATCCAACTACTTTGCAGGAGAAGTTTGTTGTGCTCGATACAATTCCTCTTAGGGTAAACCCGAACCTCACCGTTGAAATTCTACCGATATCAGAAGGGTATGATTGTGTCGTAGTCGACAACTTCCTTACTGACCCCGAGGAGGCTGTTGCCTATGCCAGCCAAAGCGCCTCCGAATTCTCCTCGGCCTCAGCTTATCCGGGCATGATCTATCCTCCAGAGGCACTGTTGATGGAAGAGATCTACCGTTTTATTCGTAAAAAGCTTAACAAACCACTGTCGTTTCACAGAGGCTCCGTCAGGTTTTCCACCTATTTTGCTATGGCTTCATTATCACCAGACGAGTTAACTTGCCTGCAGCGCTTGTGTCACACCGACCCTAAGCTTTCGAGGGGTCGGAGAAATATTGCAGCGCTGCTGTATCTTTTTCACAATCCATCCCTCGGCGGAACCGGGTTTTATAGGTGGAAGGAAAAACAAGCTATTCTGGATGCGACTGCAATCGCCCAGGAAACACCCGACAAAGTGTTGCCGTTCCTGCAGGAAAAGTTCGAGACGTTTCGGGCGCCAGCAAGCTACATAACACAGTCCAACGAAATAGCGGAGTTATTGCATGTCGTCCCTGCGCGCTTCAATCGTCTCATCGTTTATGCGGGAGATATACCACATAGTGCCTATATAGAAGAACCTGACTTGCTTACCACAGACGTATCAACAGGACGGTTAACGTTAAACTGCTTTGCGAATGTGCTCTCTACCCAGATTACAGACGAGTAGCAATCGTTGAATTTTTCGATGAGCTGCCTTCCTTCTCAGATCGCTAGTTACAAAACAGAGGACAAACAATGAACCCTCGTTACCAGATCCTGTTCGAACCGGTCACGATTGGGCCGGTCACAGCGCCTAATCGTTTCTACCAGGTCCCCCACGCCAGCGGCATGACCGAGGCGAACCCCCGGGTCAGGGCTGCGTTTCGGGAAACAAAGGCAGAAGGTGGCTGGGGCGTTGTGTCCACCGGGGCGGTATCCACCCATCCATCCTCTGACGATAGTCCCTTACCCTTCGCGAGGTTATGGGATGACAATGACATTCGCTCCCACGCTATGACTTGCGATGCTATCCACAAACACGGCTCGCTGGCGGCAATTGAACTCTGGCATGGCGGGGCCGCGGTAATGAATCGCAGTTCGCGGCTGGCACCATACTCACCCAGCGGCGTTCCCTGGGCGGCTACGCATGTAGGTTTCATGGGTAATCAACGCCCACGTATCATGGATCAAAAAGACATCAAGGATGTTATTCGCTGGCAGGTGGATGCTGCCCGGCGAGCCCGTAGCGCCGGTTTCGATATAGTCTATATCTACGCGGGTATGGGTTACCTGGGCTATGAATTTTTGCTGGAAGAGTACAACCATCGCAGCGATGAATATGGCGGTAGTACTGAAAACAGGGTGCGCTTCGTTGCTGAGTTGTTGGAAGCCACTAAAGAGGCTGTGGGCGATGACTGTGGTGTCGCGCTGCGGATCAGTCTGGAGGAGTTACGGGCCAAACCCAGTGATCATTTTGAATCACAGGCCCATGAGGTAGTTAACCTGCTTTCGGATTTGCCGGATCTGTGGGACGTAAAAATGGACTCCAGCCCCACGGACTGTGGCGCCTCCCGTTTTCGTGCTGAAGGGGCACACGAGCCCGTTATTGATTTTGTTAAACAAGTGACCGACCGGCCTGTGGTCGGCGTGGGTCGCTTTACATCCCCGGATACCATGGTCTCGCAGATTAAGCGCGGGGTGCTTGACCTGATAGGGGGCGCCAGACCCGGTATTGCAGACCCCTTTCTGCCTAACAAAGTCCGCGAGGGACGTGAAGATGAAATCCGCGAATGCATTGGTTGCAATATCTGTATTTCCAGCTGGCATGACGGCGTGCCGGTACGTTGCACCCAGAATGCCACTGCGGGAGAAGAATGGCGGAAAGGCTGGCATCCAGAAAAGTTTGACAGTCCTGGCAGCAATGACCGAATTCTTATTGTAGGTGGTGGGCCGGCAGGATTGGAGGCAGCACTGGTGGCCGCAAAACGAGGCTATCGTGTCGCGATTGCTGACAAGGCCAGCGAAATGGGCGGCAGACTTTTGTTTGAAACTCGCATGCCCGGTCTTAACGCCTGGAGTCGCGTGCAGGATTATCGACTGTATGCGCTACAGCAAATGGGCAATGTAGACATCTACACCGATAGCGAATTGGGCGTGGAAGAAGTGTTTGCCCTTGAATACCAGCGAGTGGCGATTGCAACAGGCGCTCGCTGGACCAGGGCCCTTTATTCCAGTCTGGAGATTCCTGTAGGCGAGCTGAACATGCCGAACGTTTTTACACCCGACGATCTCGCGGCCGGTACTATACCCGAGGGGCCTGTACTGGTTTACGACTTCGACAACTATTATCTTGGCGGCGTCATCGCAGAGCATCTCGCCGCCCTGGGTATAGCAACCAGCTATGCCACGCCCGCCGGTCACGCTTCTGCTTGGACGATCATGACAAACGAGCTGCCTTATGTGCAGCAGGCGCTGCACCGACACAATGTGGCGATAAACAGCGAGGCGTTGCTGGACAGCTTCGATGGTGAAGAGGTTCAGCTTGCCAATATTTTTACTGGGGCTTTGACTTCCATTAGCGCCCGTTCTGTCGTGATTGTTGGTCTGCGCCTGCCCAACACAGATTTGTTCGATGCCCTTAGTGAGCGCGAGCCAGAGTGGAAGGAAGCTGGAATCAAGTCGGTCGACCGTATTGGCGATGCGCTTGCTGCAGGGGCATTGGTGCACGCGACCTACTCCGGACACAGCTATGCCCGGGAATTAGACTGCTCCGGAAACGAACTCTATCTCAGGGATATTCCGGTGGCAGAAAACCCTCCGGGGGCTGTCATTTAAGCGAGGTTAGTCGACGACAAACTGCCCGATCCGGTCGGTGACATAACGTCGAATATCCAGATTCCAGTCTTCCATTGGGGAGAAAATACCTTGTTTGTGAATTCGCGCCATCACCCCTTGCTGTACCCGTTCACAAATTGCCCAATCCTGGCGGTTAACCAGATGCCAGAAATCTACCGCGTCAGCGCAATCGAATCCAGGCTGCTCCATTTCATAGGTTTCAAACAAAAAGTAGCAATCGATGTGAGTTAAATTCGCTGATTGTGCCCGCAACACAAATACTGCCACGTGATCGCTTGCGGCACTGATAAAAAGATTGGGATAGAGCAAATCACCTTTGTGACGTTGTTGCTCATCTTCGTTGAGACCCGGAAACATGCGCCGGTCAGTTGTGCCGGATTCAGTGAATGTCACCGCACCCTCTCGATGGGGAACCCCTCGCTCCCAATCGAGGTCAGCACCACCCCGGTCGCGAAACGCGGGTACTATTTTGCACAGCTCAGGATGCACCGGTCCACAGTGATAGCACTCGTTGTAATTTTCGCAGATGATTTTCCAATTGGCCCGAACCTGGTAGCTGATGGTCCTGCCAATTCTCAAGTTTTCGATTGGGTAACGCTCAAACCCTTTTGCTGCCGCTGCCACCTGCTTATCGAAGGGACGGGCCTCGTCCGGTGTGAGGTGTACAAATACAAAACCGCCCCAGCTTTCACAGCCAACGGCGTGTAGTTGCACTTCCGAGGCATCAAAGCCCATGTCTTCGGTCATATGTGGAGCGCGCTGCAACTGCCCGTCCAGGTCGTAACGCCAGGCATGGTAAGGGCAGAGTATACTGCGGCCAGCTACCACCCCCCCTTTTAATGGCAGGCGATTGTGAGATTCTTCCTCAGGCTTTTTCCCGGTTTCAGGGGCACATAGCTGGGCACCACGGTGACGGCAAACATTGTAAAAGCCGCGTAACTTGCCCTCAGTATTGCGTAACAGCAAAATGCTTTGCCCTAACACATCCAGTACCAGGTGATCACCGGGGTTCGGCAGTTGTTCTGCTCGAGCAACGCAAACCCACTCGCGGAAAAAGATATGCTCGCGTTCCAGGGCAAAAATATCATCGTTCAGGTACCAGTTGCTCGGCAGAGTTTGCTCGATAGACACTTGTGTATTACCTCCCGTAACCTAGCCTGCGGATGATTCTGCTTGCTGCGGCCTAGCCGCTCGATTCATCAAAACCTTTGTGGTTACTGCTCCAGCAGCGCACAGTACTGCGATAAATCCATACAAGATCTGATAACCAGCAACACCCGGATAGGCATCTAATAGTACACCACCGATGAGAGGCATAAATACGTCGGGCGTAAATCCTATGGCGGAGACAACACCAGCCGCGGTCCCGGTGACCGCAGTTGGTACACCGCCATCCTCCAGCAAGGCAAAGTAAATGCCTCTGAGTGCAAAAACGGCCAGGGAGACGACTGCCGCATTGATCAGCATGGGGATCAGGAATGCCTCGTCGCCTGGCATAAAACTGAATAGAGTAAAACCAACAACAAGAATAAGGAAAAACCCGAATACACTTGTGGCTACACCGATCTTGTCGGCCAGAAATCCGGCACCGATAGCCGCCAGCGGTTTAAGCCAGCCCTTGCCAACGCCAATGGCGCCCCCTACTACCACGCTCAGGCCAAAGGCGTCTGTGGCGTAAGGGGTGAAATAGAAGGTGCCCCAGTAGGCGCTGTAGGCGGTCATCACGACCAGCGAAATCAACCATACCGCGGGCATTTTCAGGACTGCCTTTATTTCGTCCATCCCCACTTTTTTAACGTTATCCTGCGTGGAATGTTCATCGTCCTCAAGGATAAACCAGGCAGCAACGCCAAGCAGAATATTGGTGACAGCAAAAAGCTGAATGACTCGCATCAATCCATCAACTTCACTCCCCAGCCAGGCGAACACTGCCAGAAATGCAGTTGAGGTAATCACCTCGCTGAGACCACGCCCGCCCTCGAGGATGCCAAAAGCGCGACCCTGTTCCTCTGCTGGTGCCCAGTTGCGGGTTGTCTTGATCATTGCTCCCCAGAACGCCAAAGAGATCGCTGCACCCCAGTATGCGTGCAGCAGGATACCCATTTCGTAGCTGGGAGAAGTGGAAAAGTAGAACCCGCCCAGGCCAACTGCAATGCTGGCGCCGGTAATGAGTTTGCGGGCAGAGTAGCGATCCGCGATCCAACCACCAGGGAAATAACTGAGTAGTGATGCAGCACCGAACACACTCATCTGGATTCCAAGCTGGGTGTTGTTGTAGCCGAATGCCTCCTGCATGGGGATGTAATAAACCTCGCGCAGGAACGGTAGCAAGAAAATGACGCCGCCCGACAGGCAGAGGATGGTCATCACGAGCCAGTGTCGAATATTGGTCATTGTTATTGTTGTCTCATTTTGTCGAGGTCCTAGTGTGGCGCAGCGCCCGCGTCATGACCAGTACCAAGTCAGTCGCGAGCGGGTTACTATTGTGACCAACATCAGAACCGGAGATTGCCATGCGCGCGCTGTTGGGCCTTGTATTGCTCTGGTCGGCAAGCTGGAATGCCATCGCTGCCGGGGATATTACCGCGGTGGTCGGGGGCCGCATAATCGATGGGCTCGCTAAGCAGCCATTGGAAGATACTGTAATCCTTGTAAAGGGTGAGCGCATCACGGCGATCACCAATCGCGCGGAAATTCCGGATGGAGCCACCGTCATTGACCTGGGCGGGGCAACACTTTTACCGGGCCTGATCGACAGTCACGCACATCCCCTGATGGCCGAAGATGACTACCAGACCTTCCACCTTCAGAATTCCTCCGCGTACAAGGCGTTGAAAGGCTACCGGGGAATGCAAAATCAACTGCAAGCTGGCTGGACAACTCTTCGAATAGCCGGGGACGCCGATGTGTTCTATGCGAATCAGGACCTGGAACGACTGCGTCGCGAGGGGGTGATTCACGTGCCCAGGCTATTCGGTGCCGCACATTATCTTTCCATTACCGGCGGCGGTGGAGACCTTAATTATTTTTCGCCTGAACAAGTTCTGCATGTTGACGGACTGGTTGTCGATGGCCCTGAGGAGATTCGTAAGGCGATAAGAGCCGAGGCCAAATACGGCTCAGACTGGGTAAAGGTATTAGTAACCGGCGCTTTTATGTCCGTTGGCGACGATCCCCGCTCGGTCCAGTTTTCTGAGGAAGAGATGAAAGCCGTAGTGGACGAGGCCAACCGTCAGGGCATGCCGGTCATGGCTCATGCCCACGCCACGGAAGGTATCAAAATGGCTGTGCGTCTTGGAGTTCGATCGATTGAGCATGGCCGCTATCTGGACGCAGAGGGCATCAAGTTGATGCGCAAGCACGGCACCTATTACGTGCCCACAATCTATGTGGGGGACTACTACATGGACCCACGCAATGGCACGCTGCGGCAGCAAGATGCCTTCAATGATTATAGTGAAAACTACCGTCATATTTTCATCGGCCTGGTGAACCAGGCCCACCAGGCCGGTGTCAAGATTGCGGTTGGCCTGGATCTGGGCGGCTACAACTATAATGCCAGCGTCAATGCGCGTGAGCTGCAGACATTGATGGAAGCCGGTATGACAGCCATGGAGGCGATTAAAGCAGCGACCAGCGTTCCCGCCGAAATGCTCTATCGGGAAGGACAAATTGGCTCGCTGCAGGTGGGCGCTTATGCTGACATTATCGCTGTGGCCGAAGATCCGCTTGCCAACATTAACGCGCTGGAACGGGTCAGCTTTGTAATGAGCAACGGGGTCGTCATCAAGAACCAACTGCAGAAGTAGTTGTACTAGCGGCACTGTTTTCTATCACACTATAATCCGGTGCTCCTTTGCAGACGGTTCACTACTCATAGCCTTTACGCGAAGGTGACTTGTCTAAGAGTTTGCTGTAAGAAGCCTTATCAAACCTAAAACCCGCTTGCCGAGGAAGAGAGTATGTCCGCAACCAAACAGAAGAAAGGCGAGGCGATGTTGCCTGACCTGGAGATCGCGAATAGGGCTGATGCCTTGCCGATCACATCGATCGCCGCGAAACTGGAAATTCCACCTGAAGCGCTCATTCCCTATGGGCATGATAAAGCCAAGATCAGTTATGAGTTTCTTGACACCGTTAAGGACAAACCTAACGGCAAGCTAATTCTCGTCACTGCTGTTTCACCAACACCTGCCGGTGAAGGGAAAACCACAACCACCGTCGGATTGGGCGACGGGCTGAACGCTTTGGGCAAAGACGCCATTATTTGCCTTCGTGAACCCAGTCTTGGACCCTGTTTCGGAATGAAGGGTGGCGCGGCCGGTGGAGGTTATTCTCAGGTTATCCCCATGTCCGATATTAATCTGCACTTTACGGGTGATTTTCATGCCATCAGCGCGGCTCATAACTTGTTGGCAGCAGTGCTGGACAATCACCTTCACTGGGACAACGAGTTGAATATTGACCCGCGACGGATCACATGGCGTCGTGTGGTTGACATGAATGATCGATCGCTGCGGGAGATTACCAGTGGTCTGGGCGGGCCAGGCAATGGTATCCCCCGGGAGTCGGGTTTTGATATTACGGTTGCCTCTGAGATTATGGCTATCTTCTGCCTGGCGACGGACCTTAACGATCTGCAGCGCCGAATTGGAAATATTACGGTGGGCTACACGCGTAAGCGTGCGCCCGTCACTGTCAGTGATCTGAAGGCTGAAGGAGCTGTGACTGCGTTACTCAGGGATTCCTTCCAGCCTAACCTGGTTCAAACGCTCGAAAACAATCCGGTGCTAATGCACGGTGGACCATTTGCCAATATTGCGCATGGCTGCAATTCTGTCATGGCAACGAAAACGGCTTTGAAACTCGCTGACTTCGTCGTCACCGAAGCAGGATTTGGTGCAGATCTGGGCGCAGAAAAATTCTTTAACATCAAATGTCAAAAGTCGGGTCTTCAGCCTGATGCTGTGGTACTTGTGGCGACTACCCGGGCGCTCAAGATGCACGGCGGTCTTGCCAAGTCGGAACTCGTGAATGAAAACACCGAGGCGCTCCTCTCTGGGTGTGAAAACCTGGGCCAACATATACGTAATATCGGTCAGTTCGGTGTACCCCTCACGGTGGTTATTAACGAATTCAAGAATGATACTGCCGCTGAACACCAGGTGATTATTGACTTCTGCGCAGGCTTCAACGTCAAGTGCATTATTGCATCTCATTGGCAAGATGGCAGCAGTGGTGCGAAGGCGCTGGCTGAGCATGTGATCGAGATGCTTGAACACCAACAGTCGCAGTTCCGAACACTCTATGACAGCGAGATGAGGTTGTGGGACAAAGCGCGACACATCGCGCGCACGATCTATGGTGCCGAAGACATCATCGCCGACAAGAAAGTACGTTCCCAATTTGCCAAGTTAGAAAGAGAAGGCTACGGCCACTATCCAATTTGCATGGCTAAGACACAGTATAGTTTTTCTACAGATCCACTATTGCTCGGTGCTCCGACTAACCACGAGGTGCCCATTCGGGAGATAAGGCTCGCGACCGGCGCCGAATTTCTTGTAGTCATTTGCGGTGACATCATGACGATGCCGGGTTTACCACGTAGTCCGGCGTCCGAAAAAATCAGTGTTAACGAAAACAAGCAGATCGAAGGATTGTTTTAAGGAGTCCAGCTCATCATCTTTTCATTAGTTCTGGAACCGACATGCCAACAGAAACTGACGTCGTCATAATCGGAGCCGGTGCGGCCGGGTTATCTGCGGCCAAAGAACTATCGATGCTTAATCGTTCCTGTGTTTTGGTAGAGGCCTCTCATCGTATCGGTGGTCGCGCTTACAGTGAGGAAATTGCGCCTGGCGTCTGGTTTGATCTAGGTTGTGCCTATCTGGTGTCGGGGCCTGATGCGGAAAATCATATCGATGAAAGTAATCCGTTTCTGGATTATGCCAAGAATCATCAGATCGTTGTCGAGCGTTACAATTACGGTGCTCAATTCATCCGTAATGGCATGGCGTTGGATTCTGAGGAGATGAAAGCGCGTGCGGAGTTTTACGCAAGCTGCAAGGAAGCGATTAAAAGCTCTGTGAGCCGTGGTGAAGACTGCGCGATCAGCGATCTCATTGATCTGGACAATCCGTACGCGACACCCTATATCGATATGATGGCAGTAACTGCGCCCAAAGACCTTGATGTGGCATCGGCGGCTGACTTTTTCTATGGCATTGAAGAAGCTGTGGATTTCAATGCTTTGAATGGTTACGGGAATCTGGTTGCGCGATGGGGCAATGACGTGGCGGTATCACTCGATACAAAAGTCGAGAGTGTGGATTGGTCCAGGGAAGCTGTGGTTGTCAATACGACCAAAGGTGCACTCAAAGCTCGATGTGTCATCAGCACTGTTTCCAATGGAGTCCTGGCGGCCCAGGATATTGACTTCAAACCCGGATTGCCTGACTGGAAAATGGAGGCAGTTCTTGGGTTACCTATGGGTGCAGAGAACAAGATCGGGGTGCACTTTAATAAAGATGTTTTTGGCCCAGATGACGGCGGTTACTATCAGAGCTGGTCTGATGACGCCCATGGTGCCTATATCGACGTGAATCTCATGTCTACCAACGTCGCTACGGTTTTTATTGGCGGGCGATTCAGCATCTGGATGGAGAAGCAGGGCCCCCAGGTAGCGCACGAATTTGCCGTTGATCATATTGCGAACCTATTTGGCAATGAGATACGACAATCTGTTACCCGTTCCATCGTCAGTGCCTGGGTTACGGACCCCTTTGTACTGGGGTCTTATGCCAGCGCTTTGCCCGGCCAGTATCACCAACGTGAGTTTTTGCCGCTTCCTATCGACAACAAGCTGTTTTTTGCCGGAGAGGCAACTGCGCGAGCCAACGGTACCTGCCACGGTGCGTATTGGTCTGGTATCCGAGTGGCGCGTGAAGTAGCGGAAGCCTTAAACTAAGAGGGTTCGGGTGAGTACCAACGCTTACACAAGAAAGGTCATAATCATAATGTGTGTCTTCACCATCTCTGCGGAATCGTCGTCCGCTGAAGGTAAGAGTTTCAAAACTGCAATCGAGCTGTTAACGGCATTTTCAGGTGAAAGTGCGGCCGAGTATAAGCCACACTTCCTGTTTCACCGGGACGCCAGAATCGTCCATGTTGAGATACATGCCGTTGCTACGACGACAACCACGGCTCGTTACTCTGGTACCTATGGTGCCGAAACACAGGTCAACAATATCCTGCGGGTCAAGACAGCGGACGGATTCGAGGCAGTCTCTGGCGTGGATACGTATTACGAAAAAGAGTTTAGCGACCGGCACCTGCTGGATTTGCAGGATGTCGTCGAAGACCTGCTTGCTCTCGAGACTCTGGACCCTGTTGAAGTTGGGAACCTGCTGGCGCAATCAAAACCTCACTTAAACGATGAGGTACGTTCGAGTATAGACATCGCTTTGTGGGACCTGGCAGCTCGCAAAGCCGGTCGACCGCTCTACGAGTTGCTTGGCGCCAAACGAGAATCGATGGAACCTTACGCGAGTCTGCCTTTCTATGAGTCTCTTCCTGAGTATATTGATGCGGTCAACGAGTACGCAAAGCTGGGTTATAAAGTGTTCAAGTTTCATGTCTGGGGAGATTTTGAAAAAGACTCGTCGATGGTAGAACTGGTTCAGCAGACTTTTGCAGACTCTGATTTTCGTTTTATGATTGATCTCGAAGGCGCTTTTGCGCTTGACGACGCAGTGGCACTCGGCGGAAAAATGGACGAGGGGAAATTTGTGTGGCTGGAAGCGCCCATGGATGACACGCTGCTTGAACAGTACAGTGTGCTCAGGAGCGAGCTGGGACAAACGATCCTGCCTGCGGGATATAATATCTATTCAGCCGATTTTATCAGGCGAGCGGTCGAGCAACACAGCTGGGATGCAGGCAGGTTCGACGTCACGGTGATTGGTGGTGTATCAACGGCGCTTGAACTCATGATCATTGCCAATGAGGCCGGGTTGCCGATTGAAATCCAAAGCTGGGGGCATGCATTGGGTCAGGCTGCCAATCTTCACCTGATGCTGGCGAATGAGCACACCAGCTACTTTGAAGCGCCGATGCCGATGGAGGCATTCGAGTTTGGAATGAAAAATGTCATTCCGCTGAAACAGGGCCGGGTCTTTGCACCCAAGGGGCCTGGTCTTGGCATCGAGGTCGACTGGGAAAACCTGGATAGAGCGGATTTCTACGTGCGTTCCGAGTAGCGTGATTTTGCAGATGATGTGTGAGCCCGCAGTGAACAACCAGGTGCGATTAGCCGATCTGGCAGATCTAGGCTTTCCATGGGGCTGGAAGTTAATCTCATCTATCTGTAAAACCTCAATGTTCCAACGCTCTAAAAACCATTTGGACTATAGCGCTATGCTATCCAAGTTATCCTCTCAATCGATGTCACTCATTCTGCTTGGACTGGTGTGCATCAGTGTAGACCTTGCGGCTTCGGAATCAGACACGATTACCTATGAACCGTCGTTCTTTGCGCCTTACAATCCTGTCACCGCGCTGGACATCGTTGACCGTGTGCCAGGTTTTAAGTTAAAGCGCCAGGGTTCATCCGGTTTTGGTGAGGAAGAAAAAGTCAGGGGGTTTGGTAACAATCTTAGCGATGTCTTGATCAATGGCAAACGACCCAGCACCAAGTCAACGCCAATCGAAAAGATTCTCGCTCGCTATCCAGCTGAATCTGTCATCAGGGTGGACTTGATTCGCGGTGCGACGGGTAGCCTCGAAAGTTCAAAGGCGAGCGTGGTTGTGAATCTCACTATGGATATACAACAGGGCAAGGGATCGATTCCCTGGCAGGCATCTTTGAGTATTGAAGAAGGCAACATCACGCCCAGTGGCAACGCCACGTATGTCGTCAGTAGCAACAACGCCAACTACAGTATTGGAATAGAGCGAGAAAAATACGTCTACGAGTTTGGCGGACCGCAAACAATTAGCAGTCTGATTGGGCCGGATGAATATCGAGACGATGATCTTTATGAGGTACCCGATAAATGGACCTTCAGTGCCGACATGGAACGCCAAATTGGAAGCCGCGATAGTTTTCGGATCAATACCCAGTTGACCGACAACAGTTACGAGTTGGACAAGGACTCAGCGCGTTATCCAGAAGGACAGTTAAGGGCTGACCTCGAAGAGCAAAAAACGCTAAATGATTCAATGGAAGTTGAGCTGGGTGGAGACTACGAAAGAAAATTCAGCGACACCTTGAGGATGAAGGTGATTGGCCTATTGAACAGGAAAGAAGCGGATTTTAGTTCGACCCTGACAACGCTTCCGGATGCGGGTGCCGGTAGCTTGAGCGACTTTTCATACGAGTCAGAAGAAGGCGAGAGCATCATACGATTCGAAGTTAAATGGAGTGGTTGGCAATCACACAACCTCCAGTACGGTTTGGAAGTGACTGAAAACTTCCTGGACAGTCAATCTACCTTCATCTACGAAGACAGTACTGGTTCAGCTCTCATTGCTCTGCCCGGGGGGAACGCAAGGGTAGAGGAGTTCCGGGCGGAGGTTTTCATTTCAGACAGTTGGACGGTGTCAAAAAAACTTACCCTGGATACAGGACTTGCCTTTGAGTATTCAGAAATAGAACAAACAGGTGATACCAATCTTTCGAGGAAGTTTACTTATCCAAAACCCTTCGTCACGGCAACTTTCTCTCCTTCTGAATTCACGCAGTGGCGTTTTCGCCTCCAACGGGAAGTGGGGCAGTTGGATTTCTTTGAGTTTGTCAGTTCTGCAAATTTGGAAGATGATGACTTGAACCTGGGCAATCCAAACTTAAAGCCAGAACAATTCTGGGTTCTTGAATTCGGTTTCGAGCGCCGCTTTGGTGAAATTGGTGTGATTGAGTTCATGCCTTTCTATCATGTGATAGATGATGTTGAAGACCTGGTTCCTTTAGGTGATACCTACGAGGCACCGGGTAACATTGGTAACGGTGAGCGCTGGGGGTTCGAGGCTGCCTTAACCACTGCATTGGACGTGGTGGGGATAAAAAACGGTCGGTTGGATATCTTCTACAACTGGCAGGACTCAAGCGTTGAGGACCCGGTGACGGGTGAAGACCGACAGCTCTCAGATGAAGCTGTATGGGATGTTGATATTTCACTTCGACAGGATCTAGCTTCCCTTCGGCTCAGCTATGGCATCGGCTACGTCGAAAGTGATGTGACCACCCGCTACGGGTTGGATGAGATCAAGACCGGAACCTATGTTCCAGGCATGACGTTTTTCATCGAGAAGTCTTTTGCCAAGGACTACAAGTTAAGATTTGATGCCATGAATGTTTTAAACCAGGGCGCTCACAGGGAGCGCCGGGTGTATGACATGTCTCGTGCATCAGAGTCAATTCTCTTTACTGAGAAAAGGGTCCTTGACGACGAGACTTACTTTGGAATTTCTCTTAGCGGTACCTTCTAGCATTGAGGCTGAAAATCAATTCGGTAGGCATAAATCGCTTGAAGCGTACGCTAAGAATCGTCGGATAAATAAGGGTCAGTTATCCAGCAATGCATCTACCGCAATTTGGGCGGCATTGAATGCACCTTCCGTCATGGCGTCAGCAGTTGCATCTGAATTGGCGATTGCAATTCGCCCATACGCTTTGCGTGCGGTAATCCAGGGTGATCGTTCTGGCGGCAGTTCATCCAGCATCCAGGCTACCTGGCCAGATTCAGGATCATGACCGTAGGCATAACCATGGGGCCAACGATTGACGGTAATCGCTAGAATATCGCGTCTCGGGTCAAATCCACCGGGTGACAGGATGCGACCAAGCTGATCTCTGATATTTCGCTCAAAAGTTTCAAAAGTCGTGTGGAGTAAAGAAGTACGTGCTGCACGCCATTGTTCTGGCACGGGCTGACCGCGCATCTCTGCAACCAGAGGCGCCCTGAACAGGCGCAAAACCACCGCTTCTTCCGGCTTTCCTGCATGGCGATAGTTGCCGATGTTTGTCGGTTCGGTCAGGTCGATTGAGTCGAAATAGCTGCCGGGACAACGCGCACCCCGAATGCCGAGCTTTACGAATGAAGCCCAGTTTCGAATTAAAACATTCGTATAGATGAGTGGTGCCTTTATGGCCAGGGACAAGGCATCTTTTTGCTCGTCAGGCAATTCACGGCAAATATGCGGGATAGCTGAGTTGTAACAGGCCATGATGCATCGCTCTGCCTCAATACGGTAGGCACGATTATCACGCACATATGTGATCTCAACTGGCTCGGCACCATTCAGCTTACCTTTGTGCCTGACGTCGATTACGGTGCTGTCAAGACGAACACGTACAGATGAGTTGGGCAGATCAATTGCGTTGTAATCAAAACGGGCAGTCACTACATCATCCAGTGACTTTCCTGGCGCTACATCAGGAATGAGTGAGCGGACCAGAAGCCGGGTGATGGTCGCATTGCCATCCGGAAACTGGCAGAACACAGGCTCCTTGCTTGCCAGCTCTGGGTTGGTAGCCAGTTTTCCAAGACCGCTTGTGCCTGGCCAGCCGCTTTCTTTCGCCACCCACGCGGAGAGTTGATCGAAACCAATCGCCCAGGTTGCTGAACGCCACACAAAGGAGACCGCTTCCGGACTTATTCCAACCACCTTTAAAAGATATTTTTCGTAGCTGGTTTTTTGCAGAAACGCGATTTTTTCTTGTCGATTGAGATCTTTCAAATAATCAATGTCGGATTCATAGAGCAGAACCAGTTCTTTTTGCGCAGCATTGGACAGGGGGGTCTTCTTGAAAAATTCAGGCCACGACGGTTTGCCGGGATCGACGACGAGTTTGTCTTCGCCAAACGTCTCGCGATCAAAAAAGACGGACCAATTCAGATTGTAGGATGCATACAGTTTTTCATCGTGAAATTCGCTGTATCGATTTGCATCTATGCCTAATGAATTAAGCAGGTGGCGGCCTCGGTCATTGTAGCGATGCAGATTCTCGATGTTTTCTGTTCCGCCGTGGGAAAGTATCATGCGCTCGTTGTGCCAGAACTCATTGCGCTTCGCATGGCCGCCAAAGTCGTCGTGATTGTCGAGAATCAGAATTCGTGCATTCGGGTTCGCTTCTCGATAGTACCAGGCGGATGCAAGCCCGCTTAGCCCTCCGCCTACAACAACAAGGTCGTATCCCTCGCCGCTGTCCTTCGGGTTGTCCCAGCGAACGCCGTCGCGGAGTTTGTGGGCAACTTCGTAGGATCCTTCATGACTACCGCGCATACCGTCGAGAATCGGAGGATAGTTGTTAACCAGCGCCTCAGTAGCCTGTATCGGCTTTGCTGCCTCAGCATATGGCCATATCAGACTGCCACTGATAGAAACCGCGGCACCGCTAATAAAGTCTCGCCGTGTGATCGGTTGATTCATCCCGAGTTTCAGCTTTTTCACCATAGCTCCTGTAGCGGGTGTTCTTCCGCGAATCGCCTATTTCCCATTTCGTGTTTTCTAGCACAGAACGCATCAAATAGCTGCGCTGGTTATTAGATAGCTTTCCGTCGAATACATGAGTGGCTATGGCTTAGCTTTCCGTCCAATATCCTAGTAGCTATGCCCTGTAATGCCTGGGCCTGCAGGAGAAAACGATGGTGACAGGCTATTGGCCCAATCATAAAGCAAAACCTTTTCGTGGTTTGAGACCTTTTTGTAGTTTTACAGGGTTTAAGTGGATCCTCTGAGAGGTTGTAAGATGGCGCTCTGGGTCCAACATGCTGCCGATAGGCGGGTAGTCCTATTCTCTATAAAGCAGCTATTATTCTATCTTCTACAATTGCGGGGTTTGGAGTACATTCAACCTCTCTCACGGAGTAACAACAATGGCTGACCAACAATTACCCGATTCGGCGCGCGTTGTGATTATCGGCGGCGGCATCATTGGCTGCTCGGTGGCCTACCATCTGGCAGAAGAAGGCTGCGACGTCGTCTTGTTGGAACGCGACCAATTGACCTCCGGCACAACCTGGCATGCAGCAGGTTTACTCACCAATTTTGGCTCCGGCTCTGAAACCCTCCTTGATATCCGTAAACATGCGAGGAATCTGTACGATCGACTGGAGGAAGAAACCGGGCAACAGACGGGGTTTGTAGGCAGCGGGTTTATCGAACTTGCTGCAGATGAAGACCGCGTTGAAGAGTATCGCCGTATCGCAGCCTTTAACCGACTCCACGGCACTGATATCCACGAACTCTCAGCCGCGGAGATAAAGGACCTGTTTCCATTAGCCGATGTGGATGACATTAAGGCTGGTTTCTATGCAGAGCACGATGGCCGTATTAATCCGGTAGACGTCACAATGGCCATGGCCAAGGGTGCGCGCATGAAAGGCGCGAAGCTGATCGAGAAAACGCCTATCCGTAAAGTACTGACCACCGATGGTGCTGTCTCGGGTGTCCGCACTGACAGGGGAGATATTCGCTGTGAGTTTGTCGTCAACTGCGCAGGGATGTGGGCTCGCCAGTTAGGGGAACAAAATGGAGTGGTGATTCCTAACCAGGCAGCTGAACACTATTACCTGATTACTGAATCCATAGAAGGCGTCACCAAAGACCTGCCGGTGTTGGAAGACCCATCGAAGTATGCGTACTACCGCGAGGAAACAGGCGGCCTGATGATTGGTCTGTTTGAGCCTGACTGCAGGCCGTGGCAATTAGAGGGGATTCCCGACGATTTTTCATTCGGTGAACTGCCTCCCGATTGGGATCGCCTCACACCGTTTCTCGAAAAAGCAATGGAGAGAGTGCCCATCGCCAGAGAAGTCGGCATCCGAAAATTTTTCTGTGGTCCCGAAAGCTTTACCCCCGATCTTGCACCGGTCATGGGTGAAGCGCCAGAGCTGCGTAATTATTTCGTTGCCGCAGGGCTTAACTCCGTAGGCATTATTACCGGCGGCGGTTATGGCCGAGTCATTGCTCACTGGATACTCAACGGCAAACCCGATGTTGATGTCACCGGTTTCAATATCGATCGTTTTTCCGCGTACCAATGTAATCCCGAATATCGACGGCAACGTGCGCTCGAATCGCTGGGGTTGGTTTACGCCTGCCATTTCCCGGATCGTCAGCCAGAAACTGCTCGCGGTGCTCGCCGCTCACCGTTTCATGAGCGTCTTGTGGCGCAACGCGCGCACTTTCGCGACGTGAGTGGTTGGGAATGCCCTGGTTGGTACGCACCTGAAGGACAACAACCTGACCAGGGCCCGCTCACCTATGGCCGTCCGCAATGGTTCCCGCACTGGGAAGCTGAACACCGTGCCTGTCGGGAAGATGTGATCGCCATGGATATGAGTTTCATGGGCAAGTTTCTGGTACAGGGCCGGGATGCAGGTACTTTTCTGGACTACCTGTCAGCCAATGAGGTCAATGGCGATAGCGAAAAAATTACTTACACCCAGTGGTTAAATGATGATGGCCTGCTAGAGGCGGATCTTACGGTCATCAAACTGGACACCGAAAAATTCATGGTCGTCACCTCGGATGTCGCCCATCGTCATACCGAGACATGGATGAAACGCCACATTGGTGCCGATCAACATGTGTTTGTTACCGACGTGACGTCCGGCTACGGTCAGTTGAATATACAGGGCCCTCGATCGCGTGAGTTGCTGCAATCAATCACCAGCGCCGATCTGTCCAACGAGGCTTTTCCGTTTCGTACCGCTCGAGAAATTGATATCGGCCTTGGCCGTGTGCTGTGTGTGCGCATCACCTATGCGGGTGAACTGGGTTACGAACTGAATATTCCTAGTGAACAGGCACTGCACGTTTACGACCGTATTGTTCAGGCAGGCGCACAGTTTGGGCTTCGCCATGCCGGCCTAAAGGCGCTGGCCAGTCTGCGCCTTGAAAAAGGATATCGTGATTACGGCCACGACATCGACAACATGGATGACCCCTTTTCAACCGGCCTGGGTTTCGCCGTTCGATTGAAAAAAGACAGTGACTTCATTGGTAAAGCCGCCAGTATCGAGCGCAAAGCCAATATCAAGTACACACATCGTCTGGTATCCATTTTGTTGCGTGACCCGGAACCTATATTAATGCACCACGAAATTGTGCATCGAAACGGAATACCGGTGGGCTCCATCCGTGCTGGTTCTTTCGGCCATACGCTGGGCGCGGGCATCGGTCTCGCTATGGTTGAAGGCGACCCTGTCGATGCGGCTTACCTGTCAGAAGGCGAATGGACCGTGGTGATTGCAGGGAGGGTTTACCCAGCCGATGTCTCGCTGAAACCTTTTTACGACCCGGAAATGGTTCGTATCCGAAGTTAGTCGTTGAAATACTGCGTCTGGAATGTCAGGCCTCGTACCAACGTCCATCCGGGTCAGCAGGAAACACCCCGAGATATTTTCCATGAGCCTGGTAACCCATAAGCCTTCGAACGGTTTCAGGATAACTGTCCGCCATTTCACGAGGTACCGACAGATACTGGTTCTCTTCCTGACGAAGCCAACCCAGGGCGTAAGTATTGATTAACCCTGCCCGGGGAAGCTTTGAGTTGTTGGCGCCGCCTCCATGGTAGAGAGACCCGAAATACAACAGCACAGACCCTTTTGGCATCTCGGCACTAACGGCTGAGGCCTCATCGATCTTAGTGACTGTCCCGGTCCAGTGGCTGCCCTGAACAAGCCTGGTGGCACCGTTCTCAATCGTGAAGTCATCGAGCGCCCACATGGCGCCAAGCTGGAACTCTACATCCGGTATTTTCATCGGGTAAAAACTGTCATCCTCGTGCAATTCCTGCACGGGTTGACCTGGATAGATCTCAATCGCGGTGGTGCTGCCAAGTCTGATACATTCACAATTCGAACCAAGCACTGCATTGGCTACCTGCAGCACCCGGGGATGGGCAATCAGGTCTGCCGTATGTTTCGCCAGGCCAAGCACTGCGCCCAGGCGCAGAGTCTGGTAGCCGTTGAAATCATTTTGAAACTTGGCGCCCTCCTGATCAAAATGTGGTCTGAGTTCATCCATGATCACTGTCAGCAGAGGTGCCTGGGCCAACTGTTCGATTATCACAGCTCCATCTCGCACGAGACATTCGATGATAGTTTCTGTATCTGCCTGACTGGAAAGGTTCTCCATCAATCCGCCCCTCGGTTATCCACACACAATCCTTTTGGCAACTCAAATGTTTGACGAAATTGGGTATCGAAAATGAGTTTACAACATCAATGTACAAATATAACTGTCCTGATCGAAGGTGTCTCTGGCGTTCCTTCTGATTGCTGACAGCCTATTGGCGCCTGCGGCCACCTGCTCGCATACCACCGCCTCTAGCCGCTCGCCCACCCATTGAGTTGCGGTTAAACTGGCTACTGCTCCTTCTGGATTGGAACTGCTGGTTACCTCGACTCCGCGATCGTGAATCTCGTTGCAGCTGGTTCATCTGGGTCGTTTGTTGCCTTTGACTATAATCGGGAAATGAACCAGCCTGGATCCTTGCTCCACCAGCATTCTCTGACATGCGTTGTCTGGTACGATCGTCGATTTTGCCCGCTGCCATCTCGGCTCGCGGTCCGCCGTCAGGCTTTTTCATTTCGTTCCAACCATCCCCACGGTCATAGGAATACCAGCTGTCGCCACTTTTTTTATAGACATTGCCATTGTGGCCAGCATAGAGATTGCCTTCGGCATCCTTGCCTACCGTTCCCCTGTTTTGACCGTCGCCTCCAGAGATTGCTTTCCCGCCATCACCACCGGTGATTTCTGTTCGCCTTTGACCGTTGTCAATCTGACCTTCTATCTTGGCAGTTTTGCCCTCTCTGGTTGTAATGCTGCCCTCGCTTGAATAGCTGCCATCAGACTCGCGCTGGCGCTCCATAACCATGCTGTCGCCCTCGGAACTTTCCCGGGTCGTCTTTGACCAGCCGTCATCGATGTCGACGTCCCTGCGGGTCTCGATACTTTGATCGCCACGGGTGATATCTCGCTCCATTTCGAAGCGATTAGTGTCATCTGAATAGTACCTTCTAGTCTCTGTAGAGATATTCGTGCGGGGATTATAGGTTTCTCCATAGCTCGCCCACTCGTTACTGTTCCACGCGGTTTCTACATAGCCATAGCGACCTGTCCTGGGATTGTTGTGTTGGTTGTAGCTATAGCCTCCATAGGGGCCTGCCCAGACGGATCGGTTTGCGTAAGTGCCCGTTCGGGCGTTGTAGTAGCTGCCGTAGCCATAAGAACGGTAGTAGGGATAGTAAGCGTAAGGATAGTAACCATAGTGATAGTAATACCGATAGTAAGGTGGGTAGTACCACCCGGTACCGTAGACAGGCATCCCGTAATAGCTGTAGATACCACTGTAATATGAGGTAGACGCTACGTAGACCACGCTGGTGCTGGTACTTGAGGCAACTTTCACCTGTGTGACAGGATAGCTCGATGAACTGGCGGGGATGTTATACAGATCGTCTGGTACGCGGAATGCTGGCATCCAGGGACCTTTTGCATTATCTGACTGGTACCAGGCACCTTCGTAGCACAGATAAAACACACCCTGGTGCAGAAAGATTTCGTACCCGGAGTTAGTTGCCCGGGTAATCGATGTATTGGCTATTTTCTCGAACTTAGGCTCGCCAACATACTGGTTTTCGAGCACCAGACTTTCGTTAGCGGGCACCGTTTTTTTCTCTGGCAGGCTGGCTTCAAGCAGCGCAGTTCTAGCCTCAAGGGTACCCGGGACCGACGCGCGCACGTAGCCCATACCGTGATCTGCGGGGATGTTTGAAAACACCCCGGGGAGTTTCCTGAGCAGGCTCCACGTGCCGCTTTGTAAGTCATTTGTCGTGAACCATCGCCCGGAAGCCAGAAAGTAGACTGTGGACTTGTAGACGAAAAGCGGGCTCTGGGTGTTGCTGACGAAACTCAGGCCCTGCGCCTTTTCTATAGCTTCTATTTCAGGCTCCCCATCGATGGTGATGAGTTCAGTGGGTTTGGTCACGTGGTGAATACTGATGTCACCGGAGTCCGCTGTCTGGGTCAAGAACTGGCTGAACTCTCCTTCGGGGTCAAGCGCATCGAGTCCTGCGGGCGCCCCAGCCATTTTCTGCCAGGGTCCGTCAAGGTTTTCCGTCTTCCACCAGGTCTGCTTGTGAAGCAGGTAGTAGTTCTCTGATTCCGTGAGCTTCAGCAATGGCCAGTTCGAATTCCCTATGATGGAGTACCCAGTGGTTCCCATTGGCATGACAAGTGGTTCACCGCTGATGTTTAAGATAATCGTGGGGGAGTTAGCGACCAGGATATCTGGTGGGTTCGGGTTGAACCCATCGTTCTCTTCGCTCTCCAGGACGTCATGAGCAAGGGAAACCAGGAAAATATCCAGTGGAATGGTAATTCTGTCACGCTGTAGGGCGCTCGAAAGTTTGGCGGCATATTCCTGCATTCGCTCTTCTGCAACGACTACTCTTTCGACCCTGGGTTCAGTGATGATAACCAGCCGTTGCGCCATATCGATCTCAGTTTGGTTGGAAAGCTCGACCGTAGCGTAAATTCGTGGAGCATCTTTCTTATTGGACTGAAACTCAACGGCTATCAGGAGAGACGCTTTTTCAAAATCCTCCCAGGAGACGACCTGTGGTGCATGGATCGTGAGAGTGCCTTCTTCGATCTCTCTTTGTTTCGGGAATTGCCAGTCGAAAGGGGCTTTTTTTGCACTAACGCCAGCATCAGTAGGCTCATCGACCGAGCTTCGAGGCTCCATCGCTCCCGCAAGACTCGCGACAAAAAATAGTGAACCAAGTAGAGTTTTCAGCAGCATTATTATCCCTTCTACGTTATTTCCCCGAGTATCGGACCCGGCCGTTGTTGGCGCTTTTCACACTTCCATCATACCTGTTTCCGCTGAGGCGCCTGTTTTTTCAATGATCCTATTCTGATGGAAGCATTCTCTCACCGTGAAATTCTCGCACCGTGAAATTGTCTCATCGTGAAGAAGAATTATTAAGTTCTGAATTATTCTGTTTTAAGCGCGGGCCAGCAAGGATAGTTAAGCCCTGTTAGGAGCTTAGTTTCCTGATCAGCCGATACATAAACTCGTAGCCTTCGTAGAAAGATTTGACCAGCAGGCGTTCATCGCTGCCGTGTGCTCGCACGTCGTTTCGGTCGACGAACAGGCCGGATACTCCATAGGTAGGGATTCCGGCATTGCGCACTTTGGCGCCGTCGGTCGCACCGGTAGTCATAGTTGGTAAGACCACCACGCCGGGCGACATTTCCTGGGTGGTGTTTTCCGCGGCGCCGATGATTTCCTTTGTCAGGAGAGATGGATCCGAAGGTCGCCCGCCACCGGTAAAAACAACATCAATAGCGGGGTTATCAACCACCTTCACCAGAGGTCTTAAACCCCAGAGACCTTAAACCTCGGTTACCATAGAGCGTTTACTCAACAGGCTGAAGTTCCGGAATTTCCCACTGGCCGTTAAAATAGGCTTCTTGTGGAGAGTAAATTCGGAAGGTTGCTGTCCAGTCAGGATAGATCTCTAAATAATTTTCTTGTTCTGGAGCACCACCAAAGTGAACGACCACATCGCCTTTCGCTCCTGTCTGTGCAAACGAGCTATTGATGTTGAAGTGTTCGCCCCTGGGGTAACCATCGCTGTCATAAACAGTGATGGACCAAAAGGCATTTGCTGCAGTGGGGACGTCCTTGAGCCTCAGGGTTCTTGGCTCGGCGGATGCCTCTTGGAAAAAGAGATAAACGGCACCTTCTTTGGTCAGACCGCCCCAGCCTACTGCTACACCGAAATTATGCATATCAACGGTGATGTCCTCTTTTTTTCCTGCCATGTCCTCGGATTTTGTTCCTTCTTTAACGGCGCGCTGCTGGTATTGTTTACGCATCGACAAGATGTCTTCCATGTCCCAGTTATTTGTTTGGCTGTATTCGCCACTGTTTTGTTGCTCTATTTTAATACCGTCCTGCAGCGCGATGACTTTGTTCATATCATCCGGGTCTTGAATATTCACCTGCGTTCTGAAAATAACGATGGCGTGGCGGCTTCCAACGCTCGCTTCTGTCAGCTCGTAGCGCCCTGGTTTTGTGAAAATGAAAGGGATGTAGTGCTCATCATCTAGAACCTCAGCGCTTTGATAGCGTCCGCCGGTAAGGGGCAATTCGATCGTCACTGGGGACGTAAGATCAACAATCAAAAAAGAATAAATGGTGTCGAAATTAATACGCAGTATCGTTCTGTCTTTTGGGTCGGGCGTGTTGCGTAAGTGCATGATGGTGCCAACGCCGCTGCTGCAGGTGGCCTGGCCAATTTTCTTTACGTAGTCGCTGAAAATCACCTGGCTTTCCGCAAGGGCATAGTTTTCTATAGTAACGGGGGTTACTTCTGTTGCGCCGATGCTCACCTCGGGTGGTGGGCAGTCTTTCTGGCTAATCTTTTGATCAGGGCTCGCAGTGGTTTTCGCTTCGGTATCAGGCTCTGTTTGCTCTGTGGGATTGCCGCACGAAATGAGAGTAGCCGCTAGTATTAGTATGGCAGTGGTTTTGAGTAGGTTTACAAGATATCGTTGAGCAGAGTTGATGAAAAAGTAGTAAAGACGCGTATATTCATTAGACAAAAACGAATCTAGTAACTTTAGTTTCATTGAGTATTTTCCTGCTTCGCGGAAAAGGGGTGAAACTATCATTCGCTAACTGATAGACCCTGTCAAACTGACGTCGTCAATGGTGTTGCATAGGCCTGGGCCAATAAGTTCATCCAGCAGCGCCGCGTGGGTATTGATTTTCCCGCCAGAGAATACTCCAGGTCAGACTGGGAGGTTGATGAGGTTAGCCAGCCGCAGCTGCTTTCGGATGCTTGGCCCGAGCATATAAGCCCACCAGCACACACCATAACGTGATCCACACCAGGTAGATTGCAATGTCCTGGATTGGGTTAAAGAGCAACGACAGAAATATTGTGCGCGCGAGGACCCAGCACCCCCAAAAAGTAATCAGCTTCGGTAATTGCCACAGGCCCAGAAAGCGCCAGGCTAAAGTCCCGGTGATGGCAAAGGTCGCCAACTGGGCGAGCGGCACCGTAAAGATAAAAAAGAGATCTCCAGTGATATCCCAATCAGCTGGCATATACTCTACGATGACCCTGATAAACATAAGATCTTCAAGAATCCCATGGGCAAGCCCGAGGATAACAATACCGGCCCAACTCAGAATTACTTTGGATTTACTCATGCTTTAACGCTTCCCTGATTCAGAGTGAGAAGTGGACTAGCGACCAGCGACAATTGTGCTAACTTCCTCGAGTACTTCTGACCAGTCTGCACGTGATCGATAGCCGCTTTCCGCCCATTTGGCCAAGATTTTTCCGTCCGGCGAAAGAAAGGCAACGCCGGGGTAAGGTACGCCGTAAGCAAATGTGCCGGGGCCGTACTCTTGATTGCGAATCCCCCAGGCTTCAACGTGTTCACGTTCTACATCTTTCAGGACCGGGAAATTGATGTCCCATTTTTTATCAAAGGCCTGGATAATTTCGGGCGTATCGTAAGTCATGCCGACGACACCTACACCGAGGGCGTCAAATTGATCTTTCAGGTTGTTCAGTTTCACGAACTGACGAATGCAGAAAGGTCACCAATCGACAGAACGGTTGAAGACAAACAGCAACCCATTGGTACCGCTTAGACTTTCCAAATCCTGCGGTTGCCCGTCTTGATCCAGCGCGGATAGGAGAGGGGCGGTAGCACCAATGCTGGGCCCCCAGGTGGCGGCATGTTCAGCGTCTGCGTAGGCAAACTGGCTTAACCCGGCCATAGCCGTGATGATGAACGTGCGGCGCACTTTTCGTAGCCAACTCACGCGGTTTGGTTTCATGTCGCTCTCCTCAGGTAGAGTTTTCGTTCACTTCAACTGATCATTTCTGATGCCCGATTGTAACGAGGCGATTGCCCTTCCATAAACATTGGTAATAAATTGTTTGTCTCGGCGAAGAACATTCTGCTGTGTTTAGAGGCAAGGCGCAACGTGAACGGAAACCATGTTTTGTTATGCGATGGTCTAACTGTATTTTGCAGGAGAACAAAAGCCTATTTTCAGGTTTTAGTTCACGATACTCATTTGGACCGGTTTCTCTGTGTCGCGCATTTCACCTCAAAGTGATCGTTGCTGCCTCAGCCACAAACGCTGTCCTATTTAAACTTCGTCGCCGAAAAGTTTGAGCTACGCGAATGCTCGCGAAGGGAGCGGGTGCAAGTCAGGAAATCCTCAATGGTGTCGTTAGTCAATTACCAATACGCCGCATTGCTGGCGCGAGTGAAGTCGCGGATAAAGCTGGCGCTATCTATCGTACCCGCGTTGACGTCGCAGGCGTGCCAGTAAGAGACGCTATCGTAAACCTTCGAACTCAAAAGTCTTAAGCATGGGCGAATTGCGACGGGAAATCACAATACATTAGCGAGGTAATCACCTAAGTGCTCTGAAAACTGTGGCATCGCACTTAGTGTTTTCAGGTGAGCCGTGGCCCGGGGGAACTTCTGTTCCATGTCTTGACTGATCACCTCAAAGCCTTGCTTGTTTAAACGCGACTTAAGCAGTCGTTCCCGCAAAAACTGCCCTAAATCACAGACAAACCCTATATCCGCTATCGTCAACTTATCGGTCGCCACATAGTCATTCGTCGCGAGAGCCTGATCGATACCCGACAGATAAAACTCGTAGGCTGATCTCATCCTCTCATAGGTCGCCGGCGAGAGTTCATTCATTGACAAAAGATAGACCTGGGCTTCTCGCGCCAGCACTAGCGTTGCATCGAGAAAACTATCGATCCTGGACGCTTCGTTACCGCTTGCCCCATAAAGCCCGTTATCATTTTCAGCAGCGCGGACGACCGACCGCAAAATGCTATTTGACTCGAAAATGCCGATGCTACCGTCATCCCCAAACGCCGCGGGCACTGTACCGAAAGGATGTGCCTGAAGGAAAGCATCCGTCTTAAAAAGCGTGCCGCTGAAACCGCGCTTGCTGACTCTTGCATGAGGGCTATCGTCAACTCTCTCGTTTTCGCTTAATTGCCGTGCATCATAATCCCATAGCCAGTTCTGCAGGTTCGCCGGTTTATCACCGGTTACCTCCAGGGCGACGCCGCAAAATTGAGCAGCGACAAGCGATTTCCAAACACGTGGATTGGGCAGATAAGAGAATATCTTTATGGCTTTATTTGTCATCACTCATTCACTCGAGAAGTGTTAATGCTTGATCTTACCAAATGCCCAAAGGCCATTAATAGAAGTGCTGGTCAGCTATGCGATGACATCCTCCACTCGGGCTCTGCTGCAAACCTGGTCAATGCCCTCATCGTCGCACCGAGGCATCGCGAACCATCGTTGCGGGTGACCACGTTTTGGTGATGAGCATTGGCACCTACGCAATGAGCGAAATTGTCAAAGTAGGCTTCTTATTTTCGTCAGCAGCTTTCGTTTAACAATTTCTAAGGCTTCATCTGACAAACCAAGATGTGCTCAAAGCCAATGCGGGTATTACTGAAGATTAATCGCGCTCTGTGATGCCAATCTATTTTAATCGGCTGCGTGCTCTAAACCGCTCGTGTCCAACCGAATGGATCCTCACGCTCTCCCTTTTGGATTTCTGTTAGGTGGTCGTAGAGCGCCTGGGTTGTTGGCCCAATAGACTCGCCATTGCCATGGAAGCGATACCAATGATCACCCACTCGAATCTTTCCTACCGGTGATATCACCGCTGCAGTGCCGCAGGCTGCAAATTCATCGATATCATCCACCTCCTTTAGAAGCTCAACAGGACGATTGATAGTCTTTAATCCCAGCACATCGGATGCAAGCGTCATTACGCTGCGACGTGTTACGCTCGGTAAAATAGACTCGGATTCCGGCGTGACTATGGAGCCATCTTTCATTTTGAGTACGATATTGGCTGAACCTGCCTCTTCAAGAAAACGATGTTCCGCCGGATCTAAATAGAGGGCCTCTTGCGCTCCAAGTGATTGCGCCATCTGGGTTGCCATCAAACCACCGGCATAATTTGCACCTGCTTTAAAAGCGCCCAGCCCCTTGGGTGCCGCACGGTCCAGATCGATCACCGCCAAATCAATTAGGCTGAGTCCACCGCCTTTATAGTAGGGGCCTACCGGCGATACAAATACCCGAAACTCATATTCTGGCGCAGGGCGAAGGCCCAAATTTTCGCCAACACCCACCAAAAAGGGCCGAATATAGAGACTCGCTCCAGAACCATAAGGTGGAACCCATGCCGCATTAGCACGGACCACGGACTCAACGCCATTCATAAAAAGTGACTCTGGGACCGTTGGCATCAACAAACGTTCAGTGGTTCGTTCCATACGCTGGCAGTTTAATTCGGGTCGAAAGAGCAAAATGTCATCATTTGGCGCAGTCTGAGCTTTAAGACCCTCAAAACACGCCTGGCCGTAATGCAGCACTGGCGAACCCTCATGCACGCGCATCTCGGATGACGCCACCAACTCGCCTTCGTCCCAGGCACCATCGCGCCAACGCGCACTGAACCGAACGTCTGTCTCGATATAAGAAAAACCGAGGTTACCCCAGTCCATTGCTTTCTTGGATTGATTCATTTGCTACCTGTAAAAAATGGTTAAAAGACCGTTTTGCTCGCGGCCCAAATCCTGAACTGGTCATGCTATAAGACCACCGGGATATTGCAACACCGGGACGCGGCTGCACGGATAGGTAAAACCGGGCAGGAAAGCACAAGGCTGGCCCTGGTTGTTTTGTAAACTCAGTACCCGGCTTACGTCCGAAATCCGCCATAGCGCAACCTACCCGTTTAAGCAGATATGCCTTCTGCACACGGGGCTTTGCATCCCGGCCGCGTTTCAGGGATATTCCAATCTCTTATTCACTGGATTTTGTTGACTCATGCCCGCAACCGAGATTGCCCTGACTCACCTGCATGTCCTTGAGCTTGGCACCGGCGTGGCGTCGGCCTATGTCTGTAAACTGCTTGCCGAGCAGGGTTGTGATGTCGTGAAGGTCGAACCGCAACAGGGCGATACACTGCGCCGGTATCATCCCGAGGCAGGGATGATAGATGGCAGTAGTGGCTATTTCGCGGCACTGAATATCGGCAAGCGAAGTTGCACCGTTGATTCAGACAACCTTGAACAGCTTATTGGCTGGGCAGATATTGTTGTACACGATCTAAGCCCATTGTCCGCAGCGGGAAAAGGCCTTGAACCCACCCGGCTGCTGAGTTTGAAACCCGACTTGGTTGTGCTTGCCATCACCGCTTTTGGCAGCGATGGCCCTGAGGCTGAATTTCTGGCGACCGATCTCATCCTGGGGGCCGCTGGCGGCTGGAGCATGCTGTGCCCCGCAACAAGCAGTGACCCCGCTTTACCCCCGCTTAAGGTTTATGGGGATCAGTGTTACCTGATGGCAGCGATTTCTGCCGCGGCGGTCACGCTCGCCACCGCGCGCAACGCGGTCAATACCGGGGAGGGGGAATTTATCGACTTTTCAGTTCAGGCTTATGTTGCCTCGGTACTGGAATCTGCACTACCGACCTACACCTATAAACAAGAAGTCGCGACTCGACGTCATGAGCGGCGTCTGATCCCCTGGAAAATTTTTCATGCGATTGACGGACCCGTTTTTATTGTCTGCGTTGAACAGGATCAATGGGAGAGACTGTTGGAATTTATGGGTAACCCAGACTGGTCCTCCCTTGAGGTTTTTGTCGATCAAACCAGCCGGGCCGAAAACCAGGATATGGTGCATATGTTTGTTCAGGAATTCGTGGCTACCTGGCATGCGATGGATTTTTACCACAAAGCACAAAAGCACCGGGTCTGCGTCGCGCCTGTGATGAGTGTATCTGCACTTGGGGACACTCCCCACTTAATCGAACGCGACTTCTTTAACGATGTGCAGGGGACAAAGTATTTAGCAGCGGCGACACTGCGTAACGCAGGTAGAGCCGGTAATCTGCTGGCTGCCCCGCAGATCGGCGCGCACACCCAGGAAATCCTGGACGAGGCCCGTGCAACCCAGGTGGGCCGCGCTAGTTCAAACGGTCATTCAAAATCGAGCCAAAGTCATCGTCATAGTCGTAACAAACCTCTGGATGGCATTCGTGTACTCGACATGACCTGGGCCTGGGCGGGGCCTTTCTGCACCATGAATCTTGCCCATATGGGCGCTGATGTAATCCGCCTTGAATCGGAAGTGCGCCCTGACCTATATCGACGCCTGTCTATCTTCCCGGCGGACATGGACGAAGGTATCAATCGTTCGGGTATGTTCAACCAGTGGAATCAGGATAAGAGCAGTATCGGCGTCGATTTGAGCAAGCCCGCTGGCATTGAACTGGTTAAGTCGTTGGTGACGGAGTGCGATGTGCTGGTGCAGAACTTTGCCACCGGCGTCATGGAGCGGCTTGGGCTCAGTTACGATGTGCTGGCAGCGATCAACCCTCGGTTGGTCATGGCCAGCGTCAGCGGTTATGGCCAGGTTGGACCCTGGAAGGATTACATTGGCTATGGTCCGGCCATGCCGCCCCTCACCGGGCTGTCTGCCGCCACAGGTTATGTTGGTGGCGCGGCGCAGGAAATCGGTTTATCGATGCCCGACCCTACGGCAGGAATCACCGCCGCATGGGAGATCGTCGCTGCCATCACACGGCGCGATCAGTCAGGTAGGGGCGACCATCTTGATGTCTCACTTTGGGAGGCAACGGCCGTGTTAAACATGGAAGCCTGGATGCAGTATGTCCTCACGGGGACAGAACCGACGCGACAGGGCAATGGCAGCCAGACCATGTGTCCGCACGGTATATTCCCGTGCCACAGCAATGATGATGAAGAAAGCTGGATCGCTATCGCCTGCGAGAGTGATGACCAGT